>Ga0302319_10000575_pt1 | contig 83067 bp, 177 predicted proteins | sample Bog_T0_2_FD_203319 | JGI IMG/M metagenome (GOLD analysis project Ga0302319, IMG submission 203319) | Peat permafrost microbial communities from Stordalen Mire near Abisko, Sweden - Bog_T0_2 | ecosystem: Environmental > Terrestrial > Soil > Wetlands > Peat | place: Sweden: Abisko, Stordalen...
CCGTGCTCACGGATTGTTCCAACGCATTACAGGTGAACCCATGCTCGTATTTTTACCCTGCATTCTTTGGATAAGACAGTTACCACCAGTTATCAGGTTAATTTAATTAGTCAATCTTTTATTTTTAAATTTTTCTTCTCGCGCCAATCGCGCAGCTTCAATTTTTTTATTTGCACTGTCCATATTTGGGTCAGGGTCGCGCGGCAGTGTTATTTCGTCTCATATTTATTTACTTTTTATTTGGCGTTATTTGGCGGAATTAGAATAAAATTTGGCCTATTATTTAATTATTTTGCGCATTTATGGCGCATTTCGCGGAATTGGATTAAAAGCCTTATTTGCAGATACTTACGGTTGCAATGTAATATTATCCAACCACAACTGCGGAAGCCCCATCGGCCCATCAATCTCAATCCACAACTCAACCGAACTACCATCAGTGAAAGTAATTTTCCACATATTAATGGCGTTGGTGTCAATTGACTTAATTGTCTTTCCTTCTATCGCCCATGTGTTTTTAGTCATAAAAATAATATATCAAATTAATAAAACAAAGTCAAGAAATATTAGTCATCATCGCTCCATTGCTTCCCATGGCGGAAACCTTCGTAATAGCCTTCAATAAAAGCAACCGTAAGTAATTTCGCGACTTCATCACCGTAATCCGCTCTGTTATAAGATTTTACTATTTCATCAGGGTTATTAGGATGAATAACAACGTATTTATTACCGATGATTTTGAATTTCATATTATTTTTATTTATCCCTTGGTGTGATAATCGCCGTGAACATTGATATAAGACCATTGATACCAAATAAAATAGCCGTAATATCCCATTTTAAAACAGTCAATTGACACGCCAAAATAAAGGAAAGTAAGGCGATAATAGTATAGTATTGGTGAGATTTCATGTTATTACCAGTATTTAGCCAGAAAATGGAGTCCAACGTATATCATACAACCACCGAGAATGCATCCAAATACCAAAGAAATTGCCATCATTAATTCAATTATTGTATAAGCTTTATTTTTCATGTTATTTTTTTGATTTTTTGTTTTCATCTGCGCCAACCTTATCACAGGGAACAACAGATAGCAAGGATTATTTGGATTTATTTTTAATTCAAACAGGTGTTTTAATTTTATTATTATTTAATTAAATATATTTTGCATACGGCCAGAAAAAATTTTAAAACAAATTAAAACCATCTTATTTATATCTCTGTTGTCTCTCTCTATATGAACATCTACAAAAATATCCACAAATTACAACACACAATTAAATATAAATCATTCAAAATCAACCACTTAAGTCTCTTTTTTTAATCTACGTTTTTACCTGTGTCTACCACGTTGTTATTCATCATAAATCAAAGCCTCTTAAATCGAAGAATAGAGCGTTTTTAGGCTATCTAGCGGGTATATTGGCAACAGTGTTATAATCTATGTCGTAAGCAGTGTTTTTGTGCCTTGGGAATATACCCCAAGACGCGGTTTGATTTCTTTTGAGTTATCTAGGAACCAAATTACCTACTGAAAATTTAGGTAATTTACTCATTTAATTATATTTTGGGTGTCTGCTGGCACAGATTTGGTTGCCCATACCATCAGAAAAGTAGTTTTCAAAACCCATTGATTCCCATCTATCCATACAAGTCATCCTTACTTGTAACTGTCCCTTATGCAAACGAGCACGATTGTAACGATGGCCATTGGTATAAAATCCCGCTTGCTGGCTATTTAATTCCCGCACTAAACGCCGCAAGACGGTAGGATGATTGGGTTCTAGGAGTTTCATGAAAATACAATAGCAAATTATTAATTAAAAGTCAAGTCCAAGAATGAATTTTTGCCAACATTTCGGGGATATGATTCTTCAAAGTCAACAATAAAAATCATCCCACCGCTAAATAAGTTTTATGAAAGTTATAATCATCCATAACCCCTTTATCCCCACTTGGATGTGTAATAATCCAATCACCTTTATAGACCTCAAGAGCGTTGAAAAATGCTAATTGAGGATATTTCGGATGTTGTTCTAATCCCTTAATTTTATGCGGCCAGCCCTTCCATTGAACGGCGGTCACGGATTTTTGTCGAAGAATATATTTCATGATTAACAAGCCATTGCTGTGTCAATTCCGGCGATATTACCGTTGACTACCACGAATTTGTTATTGGGGATGTTATTATCCACCCATTGCATCAACTGGTTTTCATTATCGAACTGCTTAACGTGCAAGTCGTTAGAGTCGTCTTGGTAAATTAGGACAAATGGTTTATTCATATACAAACATTTTCAGGATGTCTTCCAAAATTGAGTTTTTAGTAGGACGACCATCTATATCTTCTCCACCCGTAAGATATCTGTCGAACTGTCCGCCTTCATTATACCAAGCCGCGAATTTCTGCCTCTCTAAGACGGTGAGGATTTTTTCGGCTAATTGTTTTTGTTGTGCTGTCATATTTAAAGAGTATCAATAATTAAATTAAAAGTCAATCAAATTTTCGTAAATTTAAAATAGACTACTCCCTTGTGAGTCTTTAAAAAATCATGAATTAATGTATCTAATTCGTCAGTAAAAAAGACGTTATGGTAACTAATAATCCCTTCAATCCACCAATACCAAACCTCCTCAAGATAGGATAGACCGCACTTAGTAAACCCTTCTTCCTCATTTCTAATGACTTCCAAAGTATAATTGGCGAATTCATCTTTTACACCAAGTTTTCTAAGAGTATACTTGCAAAAATGAATATTACAATATTCTGCCGCTACCCACCGATGCCAGAGAGGATTAAATTTGAGAGTTAGAGTTAATTTATTCATGTGAGTACCTTATCAGCAACAAACAACAAAGTCAATTGGAGTGGTAGTTTTTTTAATCATATATTCACCTTTTATGATTGAAACCAAAGAACCAGCAAATGTAAAACAACAGCAAATATCACAGCAATAGCAAATACTATAATAACAGTAGCCATATATCAGTTTTTAAAGTACCTCTCTGCGCGTTCCTTCATCGAAGACAAGACTGGAACGACATCTTGCGGGATTTTCTTTTTACAAATATGAGTTTGTAATGTCCTACCGAGAGCAATGGACAAACCCATCTCCTTGTCAAATTTGTCTCCAGATTTTCGGTTTACAAAACTCCAGCCAATGCGATAACGGTCTTGGGGGTCTTTAACGGCAATTACCACACCACGCAGTTGACCGCGCCGTTTACCGCGAGTTTCTTTTACGTATTGAATTAGAGGATTATTATTCATATTGCAAATATATCAGGGATGGATTGAAAAGTCAAGAAAGAAACTCAACTTCACAACCGCCGTTCATTTCAGCCAGCGCCCATTCAATTTCGTAATCACTAGGGGTAAATCCATAATGGTTTGTGGCCAAATTCTTTATGAGATTAAAACAGTAATCGCGATTACCTTTACCCATGCGCCACATGGTCTTAACGAATCCGCCCTCGAAATCATTTCGGAAAACATTTGTCTTGATTTTATAGACGTTTTTAAGATGTTAAGTGTCGTTATTCATTTTTTTATTGATTTTTAGTCTGCCACAGGGGAATCCATTGTTTAGATTCGACCAACTGGAATTTTTCCTTACAGTGATAACATTCCATTATGTCACCAATTTTAATTTCTTTATTAGGGAGATTTTTCCAGCTTTCAACGCAACAGCGAAAGACGCCAGCGGTAGTAATTGTTGTATCGTTAAGTTTCATACTTGCGCCAGCCGCGTCCATTCATCCATCACAAATTGAAGTTCCTTAAATGTAAGACTTGAATTTGTTTCACCCAATGTCAAAACAGGTTCAAACCCTGTTCCGTTATGCTCATTTGCAACGTAGCCAATTTTCCATGCACCACTGTTAATTTCCAGACACTGGCCACGAGCATTCCATTCACAATTAATATTATTCATATAAAAGATAATATCAAAGCCGGTCATTAAAGTCAAGAATTATGTTTTAAATATTCACCACACTTAGTAATGTGATATTGTGCGATTGCAAGCCAACGTTTTACCAAATCTGGATGATTGCTAACTAGCTTCTTAAAGTCCTGACTGTAAACATTTAGTTGGCTAACACTATTACCGCTATGAAGATAAATGGTGTCATCGTCAGCATGGCGCGAGGGTTGAACCTTAATATAGTTAGAATAGCTTCCAATTGGTACAGAGACTTCTTTTCTCTCGTATTGTGCCCCATAAATACCCTTTAAGATTGCCTCGCCAAATGCCTTGGGGTCTTTTTCAAACTCGCCCATGGCATCATTGTGAATTGTGATTGTAGTTAAGAATCCCATGTGTTATTAATATATAAAATTAAAACAAAGAAGTCAACAATTATTCCGGTAAATAACTCCAACCCCATTTTAGGTGATGCTCTTTAAGTTCTTCTTTTGTGTTGTGAAGTGTCGAAATGATACAAGTCATTCCACCAGCGGAGGGTTCAAAACACTCTTTCCAACTGGGATATGCACGTTCAAGGTCATGCAATTGACCACGCAACTCTACCAACCCCCAACGAATTTCCTCAATCAAAATCGATGGCGGCTTGGTTAAGTCTGTCTTATAAATTGGTTTATGAGTAAGGTTAGGAGACATAATTTTATTTTAATTGGTTATAAGCTTCCCGCGCAATGTCGTTGCAAAACGCCCTAAATTTACTATTATGTTCCTGATACCAAGGTTTATTGAACATCGAGTTGTACCAATCCCACTGCCAGCCCTGATTGAAATTCAAACAAACACCTAAGATAACCGACTCAGGCAGGTGACTCGTTACCAGCACAAACTTATCTTCGGGATTGACTTTTGCCCACAACTTGGTATTTGGGTGGTCGAGAATAGCTTGCAGACCAGCTTTCTTGAATCCGGCTTCCAGTGTTTCAACTTGCGTTTTCATATCACTACTATATCACAAGACGCGGATTAGTCAAGACTTTTTCGCTGCCTTATACTTATCTACAAGTTTAATCAGGGTTTCAATCCTAAATGTCTGACATCCAACAACTACATCACCCGTCTTGGTATTAACAACCGCGCTGTACCTATCATTAAGTACTTGGGTAAAATACATTTCGTTAAATGTTATGATGTGTTGGAGAAATTGTTCAAAACTAACCAAACCATCTACTATATTATCTATGCTACCACGAGATTGAATTCCATTATCATCCAAAAGCAAATATTTGTTATCACCTTCGCTTGGATATTCATTAACGGCGTCTTCAATTTTATCAAGCAACTGCCAATTACCGCCAGAAAAATATACCTTGACTCCCGCGCCCTTGGCAAGAGTGAAGATGATTTTGCGCTGTTCTGGTGTGGCGATTGTTTTAAGTGTGTAGTCCATAAGTTTTAATAATTATTATTCAGCCAACCATTCAGCCAGTTCGCGGATATTTTCAAAAACAAAAATCTCGCAACGTTCATCGTTCAATACATATTTTAAAATCTCTTCCGCCGTTTCACCCGAACACCAGTGGTAAGTTCCATCACAAAATGCCACTTTAATATTGATGCCACTATTTACAATAGGAGACAAAATATATTTCTTTCCAATTGTCTTTGTCTGCATGCCTACTAGAGACCAGTTTTTAATTTCGGGTAATTGGATGGTGGTTAGTTGGGGTGATTCTTTAATTAGTTGTTTCATATAAGATGATAATAGCAGATAGATTAATAAATGTCAATTAGAAATTTCCAAATAGATAAGATTCCCATCTTTCCACGTCTTGAATTGCGCCCCCTGACCTTGAAGCGCGGTAATGAGTTTGGCCAGCCAGACGTTTTGTTCGGTTGAGTTGATATTGAATTCCATTGGCTCGTTTTTATTCATGGGAAGATAATAGCAGAATAATTAATGATTGTCAACTCTTTCCCATCAAAGTTATCGGTTTTCCGGTGCTGGTATTAAGTTCCACCGAGCAAACTCCTAGTCCTAATTTTTTTATATTCAAACCCCATACTTTACCGCCAACAATGGCAGTTTGATTGTTTAGCAACAAAGCTTTAGCAATTGTCGTTGGGACGCGAATCTTTTCTCCAACAACCAACTTGTTGATTTCGTTTAAAGTATTTTTATATTGATTATGTAGGGCATTAGTCATATTTAAGATATTATCAGCAATTAAATAAAAAGTCAACTAAATACTAACAAGTGTTTCACGCATCCAAGCCATATTAATGGATTTTTTGACTCTAGCATCATCATTAGCCAACGGCAAAAGTTTCTTCGCTGGCACGGAAAATAAATAACTGCCATCCATAATAGTATCTCTGTCGATTCCAAGTCTTTGTTTAACCCAGTTAAGTGTACCCTCAATACAATTTCCGGCACACCTAGAATCCTGCAAATTTACACGAGTAGAATTAATTTCCCGCTCAAAAATTTTCTGGTGATATTGTTTTTCCAATTCCAATTTACGGGCATTTTTTTGTTTCTCCCAATTTTCCCGCAAATTAAATAGCATTCCCTTAACACCATTGAATAATACATCGTCAGAATTAAAATAAAAATTCTTTTTTGGATTAGATTTGCTTTGCAAAGAGACGCCCAAATTGTCAGCCGCAAAGATAAAACCTTTGGGCGCAATTAAATGAAAATTTTCGACACCAATTTTGCCGACCAAAGCCGAACCATTATCAATAATCTCACCAAAGCTTTGGCAATAAGGAGAATATTCATATTTCGTGTATTGGCAACGACTTGAATATCTGCCACAATTATGGGTAAAATATCCTCCAATTGGTTTTATGGCATCATCTAAAGCCGCAGTTGGATTACGCCAATTTTTGATTCGAGGATAATTTTCTTGGCAAATTTCAAGAGTACGGTTTTTAATTTTTTGTCCTAATGGAATGCGGTATTTAAAATTCATATGCAAAATATATCAGAGTATAATTAAAAAGTCAACTAAATATTTCAATCAGCATCTGCAATCAGGTGTTTTCTAAGGTTGATTTGCATCAGGCCAGACGGACGTTTGTCCACACTTTCTACTTGGTTAGGATGAAAACCAATACCCATTGTGCCGTGTCCAGAAGAACTTTCTCCCACGCGCAAATAAAATCGGTTATCATCATCTTCGGGAGCTTCCAACTGACCGTAGAAAGAGAAATGGATTCCATTGCTATCCGCGCAATCATCACCCGCGCGGACTTCAATGTATTGACCAACCAGAGGGGTTAATTTGTTTTTCATATGAAGACTATAGCAGAATTAAAGGTAAAGTCAAGGCTTTACTCTCTTGCACCCATATTCTTCTTTGATTTGATGATATCGTTCATGAGTAATACAATAAGCAGGTAAATCCACAAAACGCAATACACCAAGTCCCGCTTCATTCCGAACTAGATTCCAGATAAATAGCGTATTTAAATTCGCGCCAATATCTTGATTGGTACGGAAGTAGTTATCCTCCACGTGCTTAATGAAATCGGGGTCTATGTTGCTATTTGTTGTAATCATACATTTGTCTGGTTTTTATACCAAGTGGTTCCTTCCAACCAAGGTTTTGTCATTTCGACTAATTCGCTACGCTTAAACAGCCCAAATGATTCTTGCGTAGTTGAATCAATTACCGAAGTCATTGCGAAACCCAATTTAGAACCATGGTCTTTCTGCTTGTTCGCGAACTCTTCCACGCCAGCAATCGCCGCTTTAATTACTTGATGAAAGAATTGCGGGTCTTTTTTGCATTGACTAGCGACCAGAGATAGAATGATTTTTTCGTCCATATATTAATACCCTAACAGACTAATGCAAATGAGTCAAGTAAATTATCAAAGGGATTCTCCCGCTGCGTCTTCGGCAATAGCTTCAATTTCCCTTTCCAATTCAGTAATGCGCGTAAGTAGTTCGTTCAAAGCCCGTTCTTTTGCCTTGATACCAAGACCATCATGAGTTAGCAGGACTAATTTGATGTATTCAATGTCCATAAGTCAACCTAAAAGATTTGGTTTTCCACGACTCCAATAAAAATTAGGCAAATATTTAAAATTAAACCACGCATTTAAATAACAGCCAAACAGAAAGAAAGTAAGTCTGGTATTGTAAAATGGATAGTTCTTGGGATTCTCTTTGTGAATACCGATATAGGATACGCCTTCATGTTCAGCCCAAAAATAGGTTAGTTTCATTACTTAATGCGAGTTTGGATTACTTGAAACTGGTGAATTTCGACGGAGTTTTTCCAATCAGGCCCAAAATAATCTTCCATTGCTTTGATTAAGTCTCGTTCGCTGTCAAAGTCGAAGACATAATCCTTGCCATCCCAAAATGGCTGATAGCGTGGAACAGAAAGACTTTTACACCATGCGCGATGCATAACGTATCCAGTTGATTGGTTGATTTCCATATATTAGTACTTTATCAGAAGGATTAAGTTTTGTCAAGTTTTTCTTTTTTTTCTTTCATCATTTAAAGTTGGTTTTTGTCAATGTGTCAAAGCACCAGTATTTAGCCCCTACTGGACGCGGCCCCAAGTATATTATGCGTCACGCTTCCATCTACTCACTAAATACGACCCATAACCAACAAAAGTACTCTAATAGAAAATTAACCAAAAGTCAAATAAAAAATTTAAAATGTCAGTGATGTTCAGGTCGCTCGCTTAGGTTTCTCATGTCAGTTACAAATGCGCTTCGCGCTCACCTAATGCCTACCCCTAACACGCCCTCAATGCATCACCAACAAAAATTAACATTGAAACGTTCACCGACTCGGCCAACCCTACGCTGTAAAGACGCTCGATTCGTCGCTTTTAACCGTTTCAATAAAACAACATTATCAGAATCATCGCAGCTTGTCAACTATTTTTTAAAAAAGATTTTTGAATTTCCAACAAACAATTAAATGGTTTAACTGGTTTATTCATATCAAAACGTCTAATAAAACGCCTAGCAGAACGAGGAAGTTCAAATACTCTTCCAGAATTCATAAAATTTACTTTCCCAACAAGGGTAACTACGGTCTCAGGAATAACTACATCTTTAATTGCCAAGGCAATAGGACACCTAGCAAAATCACCACGTTTACCTAATTTAATGTGTTTTTTCTGGACTTTAATGATTACTTTATTCATATTATTTATAAAATTTCGTGTGTCCTATCACCAAAAACGGCTTAAGATGTAATACTTTGGTAAAATACCAATTGTCTATATCTCCCCCGAAGTAACGACATCCGTGAGTTATGTTGGATGTTCTAGATTCATTCCACGCCCTATTAACCCGCTCGTAAATCCTACTACTTTCATACCTATGAGCGTTGGCACCATACACACCTTGTAAACTTCCACGCTTCCTAATTACTTCACAAATAGCTACTTGAGCAAGATATGGTTCGCCGGAACTTTCTTCAACTACTGCATGAATGATGGTAGCAGTATCCGGCAATTTTGCCTCACATTTACTAAATAAACTACACACTAGTACTATCAATACTATAACTCTCATATTTATAGTATTGTATTCTCTTTTTAGGAGAAAGTCAATGCTTAAATGCTTTTTCCCTAATTGTATTAATGGCGTTAGTTAGTTCATCAAAATTCAGCAACGGTATTTTCTGACAACCCACTGTGATAAAATCATTACCTTGCTTGTAGTTAGCTGAATATTCTTCATTTAAAGGAATATTAACTTCGAGTAAAATTGGCCCAGAATGAAGATTACTTACGAATTCATAAAAAGAAACAGAATTTCGGTTATTATTATCTTTGGTAAAACAATTCCATTCATCTTCATAATAAAAGCCAACTTTTGGATATCTTATGTTTGGATTATCAATTGAAACTCCTCCGACTATTTTTTCTCCAGCCGCAATCAAGATATTAAGTACTGCCGATTTTTCTTGTTGCGTGGTGCATTCGATGAAGTAATTTTCACGGATTTTATTTAGGTATTTTTTATTCATATTTTTAGATTATTAGATTGCGCGTTAAATATCAAGACTTAATTGAATCAATCTCATTCAAGAATTTTCGGACAATAGCAAGAGGGATGGTTTGACATCCTACTGTAATATGTTCGTTGCCTTCAATATATTTCGCGGAATATTCGCTGTTAAGTTCAATTTCAACAACTTTTTTGACCTTTGGGACATGCACATCAATCATAAAGTCCCTAAATGAAATAACTTTGTCATTTAGCTTATCACGAAAAGCAGACCATTGAAAAATACCATCGTACTTAACGTAAGGATATTCTATAGTATCGTTATTTACATCTAGTAGTAAAACTGAACAGTTTTCTCCCGCTTCCTTAAGGATGGTTGCAATCGCACATTTTTCCCAATTGTCGGTAGTTTGGATAGCCCTATTTTCTTTCTTAATTTGTTGGATGTAGTCTTTATTCATAAGTTGATAGTATATTAATTCTCGTTAGATTTCAAGTGTTAATTTTATTAATTTCCATTATAAGATTTAAAAGAGTAAAAACGGGTATCTTTTGGCATCCCACAGTGATTTCAGAGTCGCCCTTATTGTAAATGGCGGTGTAGTCCTTGTTGAGTTTATATTCCAACATCTTTTTATTGGGGTTAAATAAGTTAGTAATAAATTCCGTAAAATTAATCACAGGATTGCCCTTCTTACTAAAACCCCACTCCATCATTCCCGCAAAAACTTCGCCATTAAAATAAACGATTGGATATTCAATGTCTCCCTTTTGAGTTTCCGTCCCAACCTTTTCATTTAAACTTATTAGAATTCCAACAAGAGTCAATTTTTCTTCGTGAGTGGCGCACTTGATGCCAGTTTTAGATGATTTAATTGATTCGAGATATGCTTTATTCATAAATGTAGATTATAGTATTTTGCTACGATTGTCAAGACAAATGAGTAATTTCCAAAGGATATTCGTTTTCAAATACTTCCCCCGCCATTCGTGGCCATCCCTGAAAGATAAAAACTGCATCTTGTCCGTAACTAGAACCCATGACGGTTTTGATATCTGGCGCGGTAAGGCGTTTAATCTTGGTAATAGAGTGCCAATGACTTCCACGTTGGAAATGGTCGTTATAGATGACAGTGAATTTATTCATGCGATTAATCTATCAGAATATTTGTTACTTGTCAATAGAAAATTAAAAATTGTATTCAAGCATCCTATTTAAAATGCCCACATCTTCAATCCTAGCTTCTAGTCTTAAAGAGACGCTATTTCCCCAGACTGACCAGATACCATTTGTTTGCGAACATAAACCCGCAGATAATACCTTTTTGCCGTTGGCTATTTTGTTGTGTTCTATAAATGGCGAAAACACAATAGGAACTTCCAAATCCTTTTCAAGGACGACAATGTATTTAGCTTTTTTCATATCCCTATATTATCCTGTTTGCCAAGAATGTCAAGACTTTCTTTTAACTGATTTTCCACCCGCGCATACAATTCGTCGTTCGCGCCCTTTAAACCCTTCATAACCACAGTCTTTTCGCGCAGATAGACGCGAGCGAAGTTGGGGTCATGTTCGACGATAGATTTCGTATTGGAAAAAAGGTCTGCCATTTTGATTAGCTTACTCTCGTTTGAAATCGTAGCAATCCTAGCCGCTTCCTGCGCCTTACGCCATGCGCGGTTTTGATTAGGAAAAATTTCTGATGTATAAAAGTCAGTTAGTTCTTCAACAAACTCGGTAACACGGCCACCAAATCTTTCGTAAATGTCTAATACTAAGACCTTTGTATCTTCAAGCAGGTCATGATGAATCGCCGCTATAATTACGTCTTCATCGTCCGTATATTCAGAAACGATTTCTGCGACTTCGAGAGGGTGAAAAATATAAGATTCGCCAGTATACTTTCTTACTTGTCCAGCGTGAGCTAGTCTAGCGAAATCTTTGGCTTCAATCAGTCTGTTGCTCCAATTAATCATGTTTTTAATTTATCAGAATAGTCGTCTTTTGTCAAGGGGGATTAACACAAATGTTTCCAAACCTGTCTCTCAACAAATTCCCGTTGTTCGTTAAGCCAGTCTAATTCTTCTTGAGACAACTGCCTGAGATTCTTGCCGTTGAGCTAATCCCCGATAAAATTTAACAAATTGGCTCACTCAACCACCTAAACAATTCCTTCTCAGTTTCAAAAACAAACGCCTTTCGTGTATCGGAATCTTCACCAATCCACCTCATAACTTCTTTCATTGAGAGTCTATGCATCCAGCTATTACAATGACTTACGCCACTAGACGCCACCATCACATTATAAATGTCAAGACCGTATTCCATGCACTGTACCCACCCCTTATCATTGTAAATAATGACACCGACAATACTATCGTATTTGACTTGTTTAGGTTCGATGAACCCTTGGGGGGATTTGTTAAATATTACTTGTTTCATATATAAAAAGATTAACAGAATTATCGGTTATTGTCAAGAGTTCTCAGAAAAAATCTTTTCGTCCGGTCGAACACCTTCAATGCTTCCGAAAGAGTATTCGAAAATACTATTATTTACACTACGAAAACTCTCTTTTTCAATAGCCTCATAGTCGGCGTTCGCAAGTGCAATAGCTTCGTTCTTGAAACCATCTTTCTTACCTTTAAACTTGGCGGGGACAGTATCCCACAACTCCATAATACGGAGAGTAAATAGATACTTCTTCAACTGTTTTAGGGTAGACCAACATACAACAATATTATCCCCAACATAGGGAGGATTTTCCCCACTTAATAGTGATGTAGCACCCCAATTACCCATACTAACCCATTGATTATAAGCATCTTCCGGCGTATTCCCCTCAAGAAAAACTTTTATGCTGGAACCGAAGTTTTGGAAACTAATTTTACAATTTTTATTCATGTGATTACTTTATCAGATACGGAGTTAGAAGTCAACTAAATTTTACTACAATGTTAGATTTCAAACACTAATCTGATGGAAGTTAATACAAATTTTTCGTGGCTCAATAGCTATAATATTATTATCAAGCAACATGTCACACAATCTCGTATCAGGAATTTCATAAGATAAATCAAATACTAGCGCCTTACAATATTCTCCATGACCACTTTTGGAAATCAAAATTCCAAATAAATAGCCACCATTAGTTGAACCATTTTCGGAACAGAACTGAAACCATTTTCCCTCACCGAGATGCGCCAATTTTTGTTCATAATTATTCGTTGTTGTCGTTACATAGGCACGGAATCCCTTCAAAGAGATGTTTTTGATGCATCATTGAGACATTAGCCTTACTTGGCTTAGGAAATGGAGACCGTTTTGAAACATGGATATACTTAGTTTTAACGATACGACGAGCCTGAAAACTTCCCTTGGAAGAATTGTGGTATCCCTTACTCGGTACCTCCACACTAACCGAACCTTCCTTACTGAGAATTTTCCGCAACCGTGTTTGATTTTTGTTCATTTTGTTTTTTTTTTTTGTTTTATTGTTAACCGATATACAGACTCTACCAGAACAGGAACAGATTGTCAATACTTATTTTGAGAACTGGCGTAACCCACAGGAATTCACTTACTTGTGAGGCGTATTAATGAGCCACGAAGGAACATAAACCATGGGCCGGAATCCCTTTTTACGCCAGTCAAATTAGACCGTCAAAATCTTTCCCCCGACAATTTTAGACTTCAAGAATTTCTTGAAAGTGTGAGCGTCGTCATTATCGAAACCACAAATATATTCTGATTTTTCTTCTGTTACGTCTAAGTTTCTCCAAGTTGGGCGAGAACCGTCCGACTTGTCATAAACAAATTCTACCGTCTTGATAATAGCGACGGGGAAAACATCCTTGTCACGTACTTGGATAAGAGACAAATAACCATCATTCCCAATAAAATTATTAATTTCTTGTAGGCTTGTTTTCTTTTTAAGATTAGTATTGACTAGTTCGATAATATCATGCGGACAACTCTCGCCAACCCACGCGGTAAAGATTTCGAATTCCCGCACAGAAAGGTCGAGTACTACTGAGTGGGGCTGGCCGTTTGTTTTGTTTACTTTAATTTTCATATGTTTATATTAGTTGATTTTGCGTTGAAAGTCAAGATTTTTATTCAATTTTACTCAAATTTGTAATTTTCATATTAATGATTGCCAAAAAGTCCCGCTTCAAAATAGATATAAAAAAGGAAAGCGAATATAAAAATCGTACATACCACACCCGCAAAACCCTGTGCTTGTGGTTCGACCTTGTCTCTGCCGTAAATATCTCTGTGTAAAGTAAGGAAGAAATTAATTACAAGTAAGGATGCAATAAAAATTTGATAGTCGTTCATGTTTTTATTTATTATTTCAGTTGAAAAACCAACTAAATGTGTGTTTAATAATCGTTAATGTAACTTCATGACAGACTAACCATTTAGCCCACGCAAGTGGACAAAAAAGGAAATCTACAATTGCCCATCCTATTGAACCATGGATGGTATAACCAATCATAGCGGTCAACACACAGAAAATGGTATAAAGAAGACCATTACCACCTACCCTAACTGATACTTTGTTTTTGCTCATATGTTTTGTTGTTTTAATCGTGTCTTTATCTTAAATTATTATTCGACTAAAGTCAAGGAATTTCTTGAATTATCGCATATAAATGTTCCGGCGCGGGATTGAAGTATTTGTAAAGTGCAGGACAAAGCCAGCCCACTATAGCCAACTGCTTGCATTCGTACCAATTACCGCCGCCTTCATCATTAATCCATTCCAAATGTAGGTCATAGGATGGCAACAATGTGGGAGAAACCAACAAAGCAATACCTTTGTCTGTATTTTTGATTTTCTTTTTTTCCACCACGGAATTAATCATTTCTGGAATACCACACACAAATGGTTCTGCAACCAAACCAACATTTGGGTCGTCAAAAACCCAAGTACCGTGCTTAAGATATGGTTTTAGAGCAATAATGGAATTCATGAAAAAAGAGACAATTTTGTAAATAGGGTCATTGTGAACCTGTAATGAGTTTAATTAAGAACACTACTACCGTAACCTTCCTCATGGCGAGGATACTTAAAGGTATCAAAATTATTAAGGAAATAATCGGGATTTTCGTACCGAGATTGGGTGTTTTGATTCACTGTATCAGTAAACCACTTAAAAAGTTGGGATTCGTGTTCGACATCATTAGAGATGATGTCACGCTCGCTATTTGAGAGCAAATCCCAAAATTTCTCAAACATTCTCTTTTGAATTGTCTGATAGTGTGTCATATTACAATTCGGTTACAACAACCTTGTTCGCCGCCGCCGCCGTTTCCTCTGGCACCGTTGCGATGACAGGAACTTCGGTTAGGTTACTAACGCGGTCAGTAACTAGGTTTGTCGCGCCCAATGACTCAAGTTGCTTGCGTGAAAACAAGAACTTAAATGTTGGGTTGTTGTTGATTTTGGCTGCGTCTGCCAGCGTCAATGCTGAGTAAGAGAAGCTGCCTTTTGTCCTGCCTTGATGATGTGTTTTATTTTTCATATAATACTAATTTATCAGAGTCTTCTATTTAAGTCAAGTTATTTTTATTTATTTTTATTCCAAAATCCATTTAGCCATTTCAAGGCCGGAATCAAAGATTCGCGCAAGTAGCGGGAATGTGGGTTTTTTTTGCTTAATGACGGGAATATTACTTTGTGTTTTAATCATATTATTCAGCAGTTAAAGTTACACTAGTTCCAGCGGGTAGGATTTCCCATGTTTTTGTGTCAGTTACGTCCACCCAGTCATCGGAATAATGCCCAATTTTATAAGACTTAGAATTAAAAACAACTGTTCCAGTATTTTTGTTAATGAACAAAACCACACTTTCATAGTGTTTGGAGTTAGCCAATAATGGAAAAATCGGGTATTTGGCTTTTGTTGTTTTTTTAAGTGTTGTTTTAATCATAAAATTATACAGTTACTTCAATGTGTGAATTACTCATAACACGGAACATTTCATTTGCTCCACTCTGGTCGCCTTTTGGAAAGTCAGTCAGACGACCGTCGGCATGTAAAACGAGATTGGTCTGGTCAGGACGCACGATTAAATACTTATAATAACGCTTGGGCGCACCCAACCTTTCATAAATCCCCTCGCTAGATAGAGCTTCATAAAAGGATACTGTGGCTTTTTGCGGTGATTCTGTGATTTTGAATTTCATTATTTTTTTTATTTGTTAATTACGATAATTAGAGATTATCGGATATGTCACATAAAGTCAAGGAGTTTTTATTACTTTATCCAATAGATTACTTTATCGTTAAACATTGTGAATTTGACCTCTTTTGCGCCCTTGGCAATGTAATCGCGCTTGATTTCGGCTAAAATTGTCCTATCCTTAGTATCGCCAGCCTGAGTAAAACCCTAAGCGAGCATTTTATAGGGTGGGATGTATTCGATTGTGGGTGATTTAAATGTGTTAAATTTGGCTTTCGAGGCAACCAACTTATCAATAAAGACTTTTAAATTAATGGGTTCATCTTCCCAATATGCCTCTTCTTCATCTTCGCCGAAAGCGGTAATTGTGAAATTTTCTGACGGCTGAAAAACCAAAAGCTCGCCCCAATGAGTTTTGCATAGTAAAGATTGGTAGTGTTTACCTACCTGTTTACCGTTTAAGTCTTCTATGCGATATTGTACTACGTTAGCACTTGTCATATTTTTACTATGGCAGACTATGCCATAAAAGTCAAGAAATTAATTCAAGTTCCCTTAAATACTGAATCCCTTGTCCAGTAATAACTCTCCCTTTACCTTGTTGTGTTTCAATGAGTGAATGTTCCATAAGAATCATTTCATAGTCTTGTTGTAATGCAGTTTTAGACAGGCCAGTTTTTGATACTAAGCTATTTAATGATGAACCATTTGGATGACCTTGAAGGATTTTTAGAATATCTATTTCTTGACGCCGAAGCCCCAATGGATGGATAGAAAGAATGTTTTTAAGGTCTTCCCATTGAGCTTTACCAAAGGTTCCTGTATTATTAAGATAGGTTTTAATTTCCGCTGCCATATCTACCGCTTGACGGGCATTTTGCCTGACAGTCGAAGCGATTTCTAATAGAACGTCTTCAATATAAGAGATTTTGGGAGAAGCTTTTTTAATAATATTAGCCAAATCCTCTAGTGAATAGGACTCCAAATCGATACGTTTTAAACGGTCTTTAAGGGGAACAGAAACCTTTTCAACATTGGTTGTGGCAAATAAAAAAGTATTGAGTTTAAAGCAAATATCAATAGAAAAATCATCGACTACTAGAGAATTGCGATTTTCAGTATTGGGATTCAATAGAGAAAGCAAATTAAACTCAACATCTGATGCTAATTCAGAGCATTCATCAATGAAGCATGTCGATGGTTTTCCCACGCAATGAGGAATGAGTACTGAATTCATAAACCAACGGAAGTTCTTAATGTTGGCGGCATTAATATAAATCCAGCTTTTCTTTTTGAAATCTCCATTTTCTTTTTTTAAGGGCACTCCGTGTTCGTCATACTCAATAAGATTCCTGCCTACTTCAGTAGCGATGTGACTCTTGCCAATTCCTTTCGCACCAGAAAACAAAAGGTTGGGCATAATTTTAGTTTGGTAGTACGAACGTAAATAAAAATCGAGACGGCGCTTGGCTTCATTTTGGCCAACAACAGAATCGAACATTGGAGTATTAGTCATATTTAAACTCTAACAGAGATTATCCGCGAAGTCAAGTCTTATCCGCCGCGATGTTTCCAGAATTTGTCCACCAAAACTTCATAGGCGTCTTTTTTATTATTCGCTACGCCGTAGGGGTTTTCGAGAGAATGACAAATAGCAAAGTCATTTTCGGGGCACATCAATTTAACACTACCACCATTTAGTTCCTCAGACACAAGTGGAGTCTGGCAGAAGGGACATGTAAATTCGGTTTCCTCTTTAAGAGAACGTACTTCTACCTTTTCCTGCTTAATTTCAGTAATGGGGACGGTTTCAAACACTTGTTTGATTTCTGATTTTTCTTCAATAATAGGCGCTACTTCTGCTTTTGGGGTAACAATTGGATTTGCGCCGGAATACACCGAGTAAAGTACTGTCGGTTTCCCGCGTCCACCCGCCGAACGCTTTCCAGTTGGCACAATCTTACCTTCATCGCGCAGAGCCTTAAATTCGGGATAGACCTGTAGAGGCGTTTTACCGTTTAGGGCGGCGAATTCGGCTTGGCTAAATTGACTATCAGGGAACTTAAGTGTTTCATTCATAGGAATTTTGTTTTAGGACTTTCTTTATTGGTTTCAAATCTACCATTACCGCTCTAAATGCCGTATCAGGATGGACACAACCATCAATTATACCTTGTAAAACATTAGACATTTTGTATTTTGTTTCACTAGTAAATCGAAATTTTCTTTAGTAAAAGGAATTGAATTCATATTAGAAATATACCAGAGATATAATTAAAAGTCAATATCTATTTATTATTTTTATATTTGGGTATATGCAATTCTTTAAATGTATCCATAGTTTTTAAAAGATGAGTTATTTTATTAGTATCTCCCATGGAATTCATTAAATAATCTTCGGCGGCTTCTGCCATGACCGAACCAGCCTGAAAAAGTTCCGAATACATTTGCTGACATGCGGCTAATTTCAATTTTAAGCCAATAATTTCGTTAGGTAAAGGATTTTGTTTCATGAAATATTCCTAAAAAACAATTTCGTCCTATCTCGCCACATTCCATCTTCAAATTCGGCATCATAATCTATCGTAAATTCGACACCGCAATTGCTGCAACGACAATCCTCGTTTTTATCAGATAGACAGTCACTGGGAATTTTAATGTTATCCCCGCAAGATGGACAATCATAAGTCTTTATCTTCATGGTGTTGTTCTTTTTTAAAAAATCAACTAGTTCTTTCTTTGGGTTGTCTATTTATCAGATTTAAAATTAAACCAGTTCCGCATTCTTTTAGAGCGTTAACTGCTTCTGTATAAGCATCGTATTGAATTTTTTGAATTTCTAGTAGTCTTCCAGTTTTTCCCAATTTGCAAAATTGTTTTTCAATTAATTCTTCGTCCCATTCTTGAGGAGTTTTCATAAATTATTTCACCACTTCCCATTCCAACGCATCAGTCAGATTCTCACAGAATAGCGGGAAAACTTGTTGGCTATCCAAGGATTTCTTACCCCATACTCCGCGCTCCCATTGTGAAGACCATATATATGTCTTTCCGTCAACAGGATAGATAAACTTTATTCCACCCAAATCTGCGTCTTCCGGCAAATCTTTAATTTTCATAGTTTTTTCCAATGAGTTACCTTATCCCAAGTACCTTGTTCAAAACCCTTAATAATCCAGTCATAAACATACCAATTTTCGAGTTTACCCCAATGAGTGGTATATACGAGACCACTACCCTTTTCGCTAGAAGTTTTCATCCACACTTGAATTTCAGTTCCATCCTTGGGCGCGATGCTGATGGGTGCCCATTCTGTGTTCCATTTAAATTCCGCGTAAGCAATTGCTTTTTCTAAAGCATCTTCCATGGCGGGAACACCTAAATCCGCCCATTGGTCAGTGGGCCACTTTCCACAGATTGTAGAAATAGCCTTGTTGAGTTGTGTGCCGAGTTCGGCGATTAATTTTTGTTCTTCCATATTCCCAAATTTACCAGAACGTTCTCCCGAAGTCAAGATAAATTAAAAACAAGTTTGCCATGCTTTTGCGAATGTAATCTCAGAAGGTCTTCCACCAAACAGGCCGCGTGTTCGGGTAATAGATGCGAGAAAAACCTAACTCCCAAGCCATTATACAGGCTTTTGGTCTGCTTTGGGGTTAGTTGGATTTGGTTTTTTTTGCTCATTTTTCTTTCTTTCCTTGGCGATATAGGCGTCATAATCAGCTTCGCTTTTCTCTACGACTTCTTGGATAAAGTGCCTAACATCATCAAAATCCATAACCTCGCCCCTAGAGTTTATTTTATTAGGCTTGGTAAGGTTTTCTTTAAGAATTTCGCGCTCTTCTGGTGGAATGGCGTTAAACACCAGTTCATAAGTAGATTTATAAAAATCTGAGAGAAGCTTGGGCTTCTCGGGTTTGGGCGTGATTGCAGGTGTTTCTTTAGTTTTTGGTTGAGTTTCTTGCTTTTGTGACATATTTATATCCTAATAGAATTTTCGTTTAAAGTCAACAAAAATTTCACAGTATTGGCAACCTAGAAAAACACAACAAAAACATCAAAGGAGGCCGTGTTCTTTCTCCCACTCTTTGCGCCACTTCCTCCGAAGTTTGCACACAATCTTCCACATTGCCACACCCACAACTCGTTCTAGTTTAATTACTTGTTTCTCTGTTAATGTAGGGTGAGTCAAGTGGCCAACTATCTCATGAAATCCCGAGAGGAATAATTCACGGTCATTTTGTCGTATACTAATTTCTGCTGTATGGTCGTAACCCGTTGCGAGTCCCATTAAATAGCGTTGCCCGTATTTTTTTGCTAAATCCGCATAAATAATTCTAGGCTTTTTAATGATTACCCGCGAATTTAAATGTTTAGGCATCTTAACCATAATTACACCATACAACAAGTTTGGTTAATTATTTTCTATTAATTTCCCAAACAACAAAACCACATACCAAAGCTCCAATAAATAATCCCAAGTAATATGACCAAATAGAACATTCACTCATATATATTAATCGCTATACTCTTTGTCCCAGAGGGAAATTTTTGGCGGTTTTTTAATATTTTTTTCTTTGTTTAAGACATTTCTTACAGGTCACTCTATCCCATCTATTACTTGTTTGAACAAGGATATAGCGATTAATAGCGTTAGAATATTTATAAAGTCCTATCCGGCACTGAGTTTCTCCCCAAGTTGGACAAGTTTTATGGATTATTTTCTTAATAAATTAGCACGGCTTTCCGCAGTTGGGGCAAATAGCTCTTCCAGAACGAGTTACATTTACTTTACAGTTACATCGCGGACACAGCCCAAAGAAAAGCCATACGCCGCGCTTAAGATATTGTTTCTTATAATGCCACCAATTACCCGTGAGGATAATAAATGAAGCACTAGAAACAATAATAAAAATTAGTAAATATTTCATTATTTATTGCCCTTCCTACATTCCATAATGGTGCCATATACCATAATGGCAACCACAATATAGACCCATGAGTTATTAAACATAAAATTAATATATCAGAGTATTCGAGTCATTTCAACTCTAATCTCGTCCATTGACCGCAATCACTACAACTAACTGTCTTTTCTGAAGTTTTCATATTTTGAAAATTTTTATTGGCGCATACTGGACAAACCCACCAAACTTCAATTGGTTTAGAAATATAAGGATTAATTACGATTGTTTTGTTGGTTTTTTCCATAATTATTCTTGGTATAAAATTTTTCCGTGGTTTTTACAAGATTCATTCCATTCTTTTCGACGTTGTATCTCGATTTTTGCTTCATCTAAAGATTTAAGAAAGTTTTCTTGTTGTTGTTTGTTTGGCGAAAATATATCTATATCTGATAATTCTTCGCTTCCATTAAACCATCTTCGAATTGCGCCACCACAAATGAATACCCCAAATTGAGGTTCAATTGGCGGCTTAGTGCCACGCATATCATCAGTTTTAAGTTGTATAATCATTTCCTATCCTCGTCTAAAATCATCCCACTCACTGAGCCACCACTACTTTCCATGTACTGAAATTTAGCTTCGGGGTATTGTTTAATCAATTCTTTATACCTATAGTAGTTGCCCAGTGTCGGCTTTTCATCTTTGTAAACAACATCAGTCATAACCCCCATCCAATAACCATTCTTGGGGAATTCCCTACCCTTCGACAAGACGACAAAAGTATACAACTTATCCCGAACGTCCACGCCAGTGTCACTGAACAAAGCATCACTATTACTATGCCAGCCGCCATGAAGTTCAAAAGTCGTTCCGTCTACCAAAGGAAACGACAATGTGGCACCACCAAATCCAGCCATACTATCTTTGGAATTAGAAGTATTTTTGGGGTTATTAGTAACATACACATTCGACGCCGCGTCATCTTCGGTCGAAACTAACCAAGTATTACCACTTTTGCCGATATACTTGTTGTATTTGTGGGAGACGGCTTCGGCTTGTCCTGAGAACGCTCCCTGAGATTTAATTGTATAATCGCTCATATAAGTAACATTACCACGTTTTGATTTGGAAGTCAAGCACCAAAAAATTCATCTTGGCATTTTTGGCACAAACCACTCAGCTTTAATTCTTTAAGAGACAATTCGTCTCGAAAGGTCGTGGCATCAATCGGCATAAGACAGAAGGGGCATTTACCGCTTTCAACATCCTTGACTTGTTGGTCGAATCCGGCAGATTTCATTATTTGTTTGTTCATGGTTTATGCCTTAGTTTTTCTAACGCTTCACAAAACTCATTTAATTGTTTGGCAGTTACATTCGTACTGGCCCCACTTCCCATAAATGACAAAACTACCACATCGTCATCTATAATTTTGTTTTCCACCAGAAAGTATTCGGCGGAAACAAATGCCCACCACGTTGCAATGGGAGAGAATTTTTCTAGTAAATGTTTGTTCATAAATCTTTGTGTAAGGAAACTTAAGACATTTCATCGTGACTTCCGCGAGACAGAGTACTTCCAGCATAAAGTCGTTTAACACACTGACAAAGATTAGTCGTATCTACTCGACCTAGGTGGTTCATATATTCTAGTGTAAAACCTTTTGGAGTTAGTTTAACAACCTTAGCCTTCACCAAACCCTTATAACTCGGCGGGTTAATGGCGACTTCATCACCAACGAAAACAGGGTGGCCGAATATGTCTAGTTTATGGTTCATATTATTTTAAGTAAATTTGCATTTTTGTTTTGAGATATTTCAATTTCTCAATATCTCTTCGAACGGCAGTTTGGCATTCGACGGCTGTACTGTTATAAGACTTCTGACGATTAAGCGTATCAAAATTAGTTTCAATGCGAAATATAAGTTGTCCTAATTCGTCAATAATGGTTTCGTTTACAGTCATAAATTTTAAAATGTGGACAAAATTAACACCCGAATGTCATTTCTTAACGAAGCTTGAAATAAAAAGGCGCATCGGCGTCCGTCCAGTTTACCCCGCGTTTTCGTCTTGCCTTTCGGCGTCCACAAAAATAAGATTAGCAGAAGATTCAATATAAGTCAACTACTTTTTTGAATCGTAGTGTTTATTAATGACCTTAAAACTTCCACCGTTTTTAAGCTTAATGACAACTCCCTCAAACGGCTGGCCGTTAATTTCGGTTAATTCTTCGTCATACTTTTTAATTAATTCTGGAGTCAAAATAACACCCTTTTCCAACATTGGAACAGTTTCAATATTAAGTATTTCAGCTACTTTTTCATAGTAGAATAAACCTTCTGTACCCTCATAATTTAATGTGTCTAAATTTAAAACACTAAATAAAGCAAAACCCAATGGCAACTTCGCATGAGGATTTACCGGACCTGCCTGAATTCCACCCCCGTAAATCTCGCCACGAAGAGCAAGATTAACTTTAAATTTATTACAGAAATGAGTAAGTTTATTTAAAATGTCTATTTTTTTGGCAATTATAGTATAATTATTTACTGCGTCCAATTTCAAATCCATAGAACGAGTTGTAATACCAGTATCATAATGGTAATCCCAATCGGCGGTTTCTAATTCTAGCGTCTTCTCCTTACAATAGGCAGTCAAACTACTACCGTCAATTTTCAGAGTCACATCAACAATTTCACCATAAGGAATATTAAGAAGATTCTGGTATCTTTCCTCGTCAGACTTAAAAATTCCGTGGGGTAGATTACCTTTTGCATCAAGATTTTGAGGAAGAGGGGGTTCATAATGCGTTATCCCCAAAATTCCAGAGACTTCATATCCTTCTTCAGCCAAAAATGTGTTATATTGAATGATTGACGGGCTTTCGACAATACCCATCGAAAAAACACCCCTTAACTTTATGGCTCGAACCCGACTAGACTTTGCCTTGTAAAATTTAGCCCATTCTGCGTCAGGTAAGACTGTATCTGGGGAAATAAACACAACCAAATCTTCAACCTTAAATTGGTTTCGCTTTACGATTACTTGGTAATTTAGCACCGTTACGATGGAAAGAAACTCACCGTTAGGATGGTCAATGATTGATTTAATTTTTTCAATACTTGCTAGTTTCATAAATTTTAAATGTTGGTGCCAGATTCTCTCGGCCTTGCGAGCCTATTCCACTGACAAATGACTCATACCTCACACCTTTGAGTCCACGACTTGAGAATTCGTGTGCGTCTCACACCCTTCTTGGGGTAATGTTCTTTCGCCAACCAACAAAATCATACTATCAAACTATTCCGCAGAAGTCAACTCTTTTTAGGCAGATTGTTTGGCTAAATAAATTAAATAATACAACCATTTAAAACTATCATCTTGTTCAAGAGTGGGATTGCAATCGGGACATTTCCTCATTTGTAGTAGAGAGTCCGCGATACTCATTTCCGCTTCTTTTATTTTAAGAAGTCTTTTTTGTCTGGGCGTTTTAAATTTTTTCATGACTTTTTTCGCGGCTTTTTAGTTGGCTTCTTGGGCGCGGGTTTGAGTGTTTCTTTCTGGAACTCAGCAAAGTCTTTTAATTCTTTTTCGAGTTTGGCTTTATTTTTCTGTTGGTCGGAGAATTTTTTCTTTTGTTCGGCAAATAGTTTGTGGAAAATTACTTTTTGTTCGTCAGCGGTTTTATAAAGTCCTGCATCTGAGTAACATAGGTAAGTACGTAGGGGCACTTGTTTCTCAATATCCGTACCTTCTTGGTGACACAAAATCACCGGCCCAAGAAGTACTGAGTCGTTTTTGGCATCGGGGTGCATTGTAATAGCAACACAATTGTCATCCCTCAACTTTTCAAGCGTCTCAATTAATCGTACCCCACACTCATATTGCTGACAAATTATATCTTGTTCAGCATTGAATTGGTCAAGTTCTACCCTAGCAGAAAAGTTTACTCCATTCAAAATGTATACTGGCAATTTTAAATCATTGGCAATCATAAATAAATTCTAAATCTTTTTTACTTGAGATAGATATACACTACACATATCACCCGTCAAGATATTTTTCACATTTAAATAGCGGAGTTTACCGCCGAATTTAACAACCTCAGTCACTTGACCCTCAAAATCTTTCTCAAAGGTATCGTTTTCAGTCTTGAAAACAAAAACCTTATCAAAGACATGGAACCCGTCTAAATTAAGTTCAAATTGTGGGCTAATAAATTTCATACGACAACGTCAAATTCTCCTCTGACCCACCTTACTGGCGGAATAAACTCGTCAGGATTTTCTGATTCAATTAAGTAAGTGTCATCCTTTGCACGAAATTCAGTAATTACGCCGACGAAATCCTTGAAATTTCCCACAAGTATCCTGACGCGTACCCCGATTGGAAATAGGTCTTTCATTCGGTTAAATACTCCCTTTTCTGAATCCACACTTGGTCTAATACCAAGTTTTCGTCTTCCTGCTTGGCAATTTCCCATCGCGGGTCAAGACGAATAAGAGTATCAGCGTCTTTATAACTCACTAATTGAGTGTCCAAAATGCGGTAGGGTTTAAATAATTTGAGATAGATTTTGCGGAACATAGTTTTTTTTAGTTTTTGTTTTGGTGTTGATTGCAGCCGAACCATTTTTCGGTTATAATTTCTTTGCCATTTGTGCCATATGCTCCGAAAGTCATTTCTCGGGAAGCGCCACAGTACATTTCGTCACTAGGATTTTTACTTTCTCCAAAGTGGCTATCTGGAATGTCAGTCCAGAATTTGCAAGTTGAGCAGGTTTTGTCCATGTTTAAATCCTAACAGAATATTTGTTTTGTGTCAACAAAAATTACCACTTAATTTTCCCGCCACGATTACGAGCCTTAATAATACGTGTATTTTCTTCCTTCGAAAGCCTGTTTAGTCTTTTTTGGCGGGTTTCGGGTGTCTTGTCGTATTCAGGTATGTGGGTGGTGAGGTTAAGTAAAAGACTGCGTTGGAAACGTAGCTAGTTCGTCGTAAAAAATATACGAAGCCGTCTTTCCGCGAATTGGGTCTGAGGGATTATTAGTCATTTTTTAGTCCATGTTTTTTTAATTCTGCTCGGTTGAGTTGACGCTTTAAAATTATCTTAAACGACGGAGGAAAGTTAATTATTGTTTCGAGAATTATATCATGGGGTTTCAGATTAGTTGGATTACTAATAATTCCCGCTTTTATTTGATACCAAATACCATTTAATTTATAAAGCTGATTGTAATTCCCCAAAATACGACAACGTGCATCACGTGCTTCTTGCTGTTTTTTTTGATAACTTTTCCTAGTCGGCGGGGTGTAAATACAGATAGTCTTTGAAACAGGATGAACATAAAAAATTTTTTGACCACCTTCGACTGGCATTGCCGAATCATCGCGGTCACGCCATGGAGTAGGATAGTCGGAATAATAATAAATTTTCTTATCTTCTCCTACAAACGTATTAAATTCCAGATGACGGCGCAAATTATGGGCCAACCTAAATTCCTTGGGAACCCATTTGGCGTGAACGTAATTGTGAATAACGGTATCGACATTCTTTCCAAGATTAGATTCTAACCAACGCTGCATTCTGCGCCATGAAAAATTCCAACCGAAATATTTATCATTTTCCCAAGAATAATCATGATTCCGTTCGCGGGAAGGAAGATTTTCTAACTTTTCTTCGCGTTGTGTTTGCCAGTTCATGATTAAGAATTTATTAGATAGGTTGCTTTTTGTCAACTGATTTTTTGGCTTCTGCGTACCTAAGTTCGCTTTTATTGGCAGAGAAAGCGTAATTAAACAAATCCGCTTCTTTCTTAGAAAGAGGAAGTCCTTTACTGATAATTTTGCCAGTGAGAGTGTTGATTAAATTGTATGTTTTGTCTTTCATAAAATTACCTCAAAACAATTTCCTTAACCGTATAAGGCACAACAATATACTCGCGTTCGGTTTCGAGAATTTGTTCAATTATTTTTTTGGCTTCCCGTGCTATTAAGGTATCAGGAATCAACTTATTCCATTCAAGATTTTTATCGCTCTTTTGGATTTCGTAATAAATAATTCCAGTACGTGGGCTTCTCCAACTAAATACAATGCGGTATTTTTTCATTCAGGAAATAGTTCTTTTTCTAAAACTTCCACGGATTTGTTCAGTTTCAGACGATATAACAAATCAAGTTTACGCTTTCGTTCAATGGTATAATGTTCAATTTCATCAATCATAAATCCACCTTCTCCACGACTGGGATATTCAACTATGATAAATGAAGTATCTAATATTTTAACTACTACCATGGGCTTATTACCCCATATACTATTTTTAGTAGCGAATACTACGTCGCCAATTTCGAATGTTTGATTGTTTTTCATGTTTTTAATATAACAAAAAAATCATTAATCGTCAAGTCTTTTTACAAAATTTTTATAAAATTCTGCTACTTTTGGGGTATATTCAATACTTGCGCCTTCGTGTTCGCCTTTCATCATAACAGCATATCTCCTTCCACAATGTCTACAAAAAAATAAAGCACTTTGTCTGCTTAATGGTCCTTGAACTATTAATTTATGAAAACCAAAGAAACATTTAATTTTATTAATCATATTTACAAATATATAACCTCACAGGAGAATCATCAAAAACAGAACCAATAATAGCCCTAACCACGTTCCAATTTCCCCCACCGAGATTGCAGCCCATTTTATAAGGTATAGCTAAAGACCTCCCCGAAGGGTCTTTAGCTTTTCCGACCACTCCCCTGAGAATTGACGATAATCCCATTTCAAATGCATCATAACTGGTTTTGCGTTCGCTACGACCAATATCGAACTGACCGTATAAATTAATGACATACCTAATATTAGGATTGATTCGAGTATCATTAGGGCGAGGGATAACTTTGGCGAATGAATAGGTGCCGAGTTTATTAATATCTCCCTTGGCGGTCTTGCAGTCAGCTTCATAAGCTTCTGGGAATAACTCTCTTACATAACGAGCCACGCCGCCACCCATAATATGAAAACAATTAGCACTATGAATGATGGCGTCCGCATCAGCTTTGAACAAATCACACTTAATTTCATTAATCATAAATTTCTTTTTCTGTCATCCACAAAGCCGCAGATTCCCAGTTAGCAAACCAAACATTTAAATTACTTCTTGGGTTCAATCTTCGGTCCTTAAAATTCCACCACAAAAACCATTTTTTATACTGGCACCTATATCTATGACCGTCTAGTAAGATTCTTCGTTTCATTTTAATTTGAAAAATGTATTTATAATTAAAATCCTATTACAACCCTCAATCAACGTCAACCTTAAAATGGCATAAACAACAAATCAAATGCTTTATCCGCCAATTCTCCATCCAAAACATACCAGTCGCCGGATGCATTAACCATTAAATTAATGATGTTGTTGTAGTTAACTGGTTCTTGTTCATTAACATTTGTAGAAAATGGCTTTCGCGGACGACCCCAAGGTTCAACAGACAAAGAATTACCCTGCGGATTCATGCCCACAATCCACTTACCGAGACACGAATGTTTCAACATTAAAATACGCTTTGAATTTAGCGCCCTAAGAAGGGTTTCCAGTTTGGTAATTTTAAAACATCCAATATTGCGCGTTGAGATAAAGTTATCATCCCAAATTTTAGTTATAGACTCTTCTTCAAGAATCTCGTTTTTGACTTTAATTAGGTCATCGATTTGTTGTTGTATTGTTTCGGATTTTTTCATAAATTTTCCCATCCCTTTTTTGGTTTAGCGTCAGTTGGTTTACGAAAGCCTTTTTTATCTTTCGCGATTTCTTTCCAAATATCCATCATTTCACATGGCAAATCAGCTACTTCAACAAAATTACCGTCTCCCTCGCGGATTAATTTATTGTGATAATATTTTAGTGAAGATGCAAACTCACTATTTAATTCTTCCCAAGCTTCTTTTTTGGTTTCCGCGCCCCAACAAGACTTAGACCAGTAAGGATAATTAGGATGCCATGACCACCAATAATAATGATATTGAAGAGTTTTATCCTTAACCTTAAACGGAGGAACTTCAAAAGGGCAATTTGGTGAATTAGAATTCATAAATTTTTAAGATACTGTACCAAAAATGGTACAAGTTTCAACTTTAAAGCTTCTTTCTTTGTATAAAGTTTCCATTCTGAGTGTTTTTCGGGTTCTAGGTTTTTTACTCCATCAAAAAAAAATTCACTATCAAAACGATATTCAAAGATAAAAACCTTATGCTTGTATTTTTCTACAACGTGACAGTCTGTTAAAGTGGGATTTCCCCATAATTGAATATCTGTTTCTTCCATAACTTCCCGCCGTAGACCTTGGACAATAGTTTCACCTTTGTTAATCTTGCCACCTACACCACCATAGTAACCATTAAAAACCTTACCATTACGTTGTGCAAGCATGATTTTCCCATTAAACCACATCAGACACACGGCGCATTTTTGATAATCTTTCTTCATAATTATTTCCCCTTTTTGGTTGTTTTTTTACTACCACCCCATACTTGGTTGAATTGGGCTTGTGATACGACCATCCAAAGACTATCTTTAATTCCCCTAAGACCATGGTCTAAGAAGGCGGCAACAACATGCTCATTGGCCCATTGATTAAATTCCTCGAAGTTCATTTTGTCTGTTGTTTTTTCTTTCATATTTCAATACTAACACATTATTAAATTATTGTCAATTAAAAAAGAGCGACGAGAATCTCGTGCTTCCCGCCGCCCTTTCTCGAATCGGCAGACCTATTTTAACTACCGACAAGATTCACATATTGGGTAACGCCTTCCAAGAACTTCTCGTTATTTTGCCAATATAAATTCTCAAACAATGGATAATTTGTGATGACTTCCGAAGCCACCGTCTTCAAATCGTGTTCAGCTTTGCCAGCCATGGAATAATATTCCTTCCAAGCAATGGCAGTGTCTAGAACCTTTTTGTCGTTTGAATATTTCATATACTCGAATACTTCATTAGCCTTAGCCAATACAGTTGTGTTGCTAACTTTCTTAGCAATCGACCCAATGTAGGGCAACCAGCTATAAGATGAATTAGACTCATAAGCCAATCTATTAATAAGTTTCTGAGAAATCTTATTAGCGTCAAAATATTTAGTTAACTCCTGTTCGATAAAGTTCCATAAAGAAATCATACCTGAATTCTTAAGGACAATATCCCGTTTAGCAATCTTGAATCCATAAAGTTTAGGAATAGTAATCCCAAATACCTTAAGGTCTTCAATAATTTTATTGAGTTTACTGGAATGAACTAACATCCTAGCTTTATCTTCATACTTAAACCCTTCTAAAATAACATATACTCCCGAATCATTGGCGATATCAACAGTTTCCTTCTCCCAGTAACTAGAGTTGCTATGGCCAGTACTAGTATGACCAGCAGCATAAACATGGTTATAGATAAACTCTTTACTTGCATGCTTTAAATTCTTAACTGGCCCACCGCTTACAGTAGATAGAACGATTTTTGGCAGTGAACTTAGGAGGATAAAGTTACTATCCACTAATCCCGTCTCAGTCAAGAAATCCTGCTTATCCTTTTCAGTGTTATAATGAAGGATATAGACATCCTTACCACCGCTGTTAAAAACTAGGTTATAGATACGGTTACTGATACCGTTGGCAATTTTCAGGTCATTGTAGATAAGAACCGTCTTATCGCTACAGGAAATAGTATTATAATCGCAGACTTTAATCTTACTACCCTTATAACTACTTTCGTACTTACGCAGTAGGAATGTATTAATGTTTTGATTCTCAAAACGGATATCAGAATTCAAGACAGCCTTACCATTGAAGGTTAGACTGGATTTAATCATCCCGCGAAGAGCGTAAAGATTACTCCCATAATCCATGATGGTACCATAATATTTACAGGCATCAAACATAGTGGCGCAAGATTGAAAACGGATATTAAGAGTCGTGGCAACTTCCTTAATAATTTCCTCCAACTTAGCCTTGATAGCGTCTTTGGTTTTGGTGTTGTACTCCAAAGATTCACGGGAAGCTGAAACAGAAATATCCCCAATACCAAATTGGACTTCCAACCCACAGGAAAGCGCGGCTGAAATAGCTTCGTTCTGTCCAAATTGATTATGAATGGGATAGGCAATATTACCCATGATAGCTAGTGCAGTGGTCGTCCCGCCATAGATAGCCCAATCTTTCCCTTCTACAATCGCCGTTCGCGGTTCATAGACCAAATCACTTCCATATATAATAGGACGAACCTTGAAATGTTGAAAAAGAGTCTGAGCCTTTTGAATAAAAGCCAACACGTCATAATCCTTAACGGCAACGCAAACTTCTACTCCATCGCTTTCCAAAGTGGGTTCGCTTGCCAACTTTGCAATCTGGCTAAGATTTTCGCTATCCACATAAATGTTGTAGGTGTTCTTAACTCCACCGTAATAGGAAGTTAGAATAAATGAATCGCCATAAGCCAAGGGAGCGACTTTTCCAATTCCCATAAAACCAGCCTGAAGATTAGTCCCGCGCTTTGAACTAGAGCCATAATAAGCATACAGATTGACAATTGAATCTTCGGACATACCAGTGCCGAAATCGCGAATTCGCAAGGTTGTTTCATTACGTGTGGGAAGTGTTACTTCAATGGGACGGTCAGGGCATCCAGCCTCAACATGAGAGTCAATCGCATTTACCGCAATTTCACGGATGACTGCCATGATTTTATCTGAGTAGATTTGGGAGCGAAGAATGTTTTGAATGAAACCCATACCCTCCTTATGGATTCCCATTTCTTTGCTCAATTTAATACCGTGTGTTTGGACTGTGTTTACGTTTTGTTCAATTATCATAATAGGTTTTATATTTTATTTAATTACATCCCTACTTTAGCAGAAGGTTCATTGACAGTCAAGTTCTTTTTTAAAATAATTACCCCAATCTGGTTTGATTTTTAAATCCTTTAATTGTCTTTCATAAATAGCAGCGTAATAACGAATTGTAGTTAAAGCATTAAAATAATTAAGTTTACGTTTGATTATACCAGCAATAGAAATAGATTTAAAAAGTTTGAATTCCGTTCCACATTTATGACAATGGATAAGTTGATGACATCTTAAATCGCCGCAGGAACACATATCACGATTATCATGATAGTAATTTATTGGAGATTCAATCCATTCTTTAAACATCATAAAGATTAAGGAATCGACCCCACATACTCATGTAACAACTGGTTTACTTTAATCATCTTAGCCAGATACCACAAACCGCCTTGATTCTTGGGTTTCTTGAGTGTGGTGACATCTTTAATTTCGATTTCCGCCCAGACACGTCCTTTATTAGTTAAATGTGGCGCGTGAGGTTGAGGGACACAATGCCAGCCGTGTCTTACTTTAAAGCCATCAGTGGGAAAGAGTTCTGCCTTTAGCCATTTTCCTATTTCCAGAGGTTTGGATTTGTTAATAAATAATGATGTAATTTCGCCATTGGCTTTCAGGCGGAAGAGTTTATAGGCTTTCATTTAAAATTAAGACATTTCTAGTATTTTTTTAATTTGCTTAAGTTTTTCCAAACCTTTTTTTATCCTACCATGTGATTCTCGTTCAATGCGCTTTTCAATTTCACTGTAATTATCACCGCCGTTAGAGGCACAACACAAATTTGTACATTTAATAATGAATCCATCTTCGCCATCAGGAGTTTGACTCATATCTATATCACCACAAATGGGGCATTTTACATAATTAATCATATTTTTTCATTCCTTGGATAAATAAAGGTTTAATGGTTTTATAATTATCAAACGCCCAAGAATAGGCTTTACCATAATTCGCCCCCTTTTCTTCTAGAAAATAAGCAAAATATCCTATAAACCATGTGGCTTCTTGTCCTCGGTCGTGGTTGTTTTTAAAGTGTTTTTTTACTCGTTTGAATAAATTGTATATAGTCCAAGAAGAAACATTCACAAATTCTCCACTGCATTTTGTACATTTCAATCCGGCGTGATATTGACTATCATAATAATCACATTTGCCGCATAATTTTAACTTAGGATTGAAGCGTTTGATTTCAGAAGCAAGAATATCTTCTATATCAGTCAAGGTTATTGTAAAATCAGTAGTTTTCATTTACTTCATTCTAAGCGGAAGTCGTTCCATTGCATTAGCCTGAGTATCTTCCTTAGTTTGCCGTTTGTAGTCAGATTTAGCCTTGTTTATCCGAATCATGGTTATTGCCGGAACATTCAAAAGGTGTCCCACCATATCCATCGCATCGTGTGGCCCAAATTGGGTTTCACATTCGACTTCAATTGTTAATTTAGTTTTATAAAAACTCATATTTCTAATCTAACATAAAAATTTATTCTTGTCAATAAAAAAGACCAACCAGAATTTCTTCTAATTGGTCTTTCTTGCTTAGGTGGAGAAAGGCGTTTTGTTAAATAAACTTTCCATTACCATCGCGCTTTTGCCGCTTTGCCGCCTTACGCAACTTGGCACGGGTGGCGGGACTAATTGTGGTCTTTTTTACAACCTTGGCGACGGGTGCCTTGGCTTGTTTGACTTCGGCGTATACAGAACTATAACCCTCGTTATAACCCTCTGCAAATGAGAAGTCATTAATATTACCGTCTTGGATATCAGCCAATGCCTGGCTAGCATCACGAACGACTCCATCCTTGGCGTCATAAACACCTTCTTTGTAGCCAAGTGCGCGAGAATTTGCACCATCGCTGTCGTAATCGCTTCCATCATTGAAAGCTACAGTAGGTTCAGTTTGATACAATGCGCCGAATTTTTCGCCAGCCTCATAACCAGAACAGTCGCCAAATACCAAATACTTACAGCAACGACCCTTGGTATTATTGTAATCTGTTGGAATACAAACTACATCAGCAGGGTTAATCTTGACGATTACTACTCGACCCTTACCACCATGATACTGAGATAGATAAGCTTGCGAACAGAAATGCAAACCATTTGAACAAGTTTTATTGGAGTTTTCATCCACATGATTGCGCGGAACTTCAACTGTTTTTCCAACAGAATTATCAAAGGTCTTGGTATAAAAGTCCTTATAATCTTCAGTCACTTTGCGATAAGCCAAAAAATGACCATCTTCGGTAATTGGCAACTTCGCGTATTCCAAGAATCCATAAAGTTCCTCAACAGCACGGAAAGAAGGATTCTGCAATAGATTCTCAAGGAAATTAAGTAACGGCTGGAATGGCAAACCACTCTTCATGAATTCCTTAATTTTAGTGACCACATAATTGTGGACAGCCTGACCCTTATAGAAAACTTCGCCACCCTTGACGACCAAGTTACCACGAGTAAATGAAGCCGTAACCGCGATATTGGCGTTTGGGTTAAGAATATCTTCTAGACGAGAAAAATTCTGGCTGGCAATGAGGTTTTTCAATTCCTCATACTTCGGGTTGGAATGGTTGACGTTGTATGGCGTGCCGTTGACAACGATGGCGATGGATGAATCAGTAATAATGTAACTTGGACTATTTGTCATATATTTTGTTTGTTTTTTATTGTTAACTATGAATTTATTATTGCAAAACTTTCAGTAAAAGTCAAGGGGTATTTTAAATTATTTTAAAGGGCGTTGAGCGGCAAAGACTCCCCTTGAATGCTCCAAACACATCTTCCACCAACCTGCTGATTTCAAGGCCCATCCTGACATTTCGATAACGGCTGGCCTTTTACAACCCCTAAGCTGACATTTATGTTTTTGGGATTTCATTTTTATTTCAACGTAAAAGAACCGTCCTTCTCAAAACTAATAATAGTGGAGGATTCTGATTTGGTACTTTTGATTTCTTTGCCAGTCGCGGGATTAATACCCAATTTACGCCAATGAACTAAATAACTGTCAACTTCTTCCCGTAACGTTTTTTCCACATCTTCACCTTTAATCGTCGAAAACAAGGCTGTCAGTAATAAACCCGAGGCATCATCAGCATGGCAAACACCAAACTTTTTTAGAACATCTTGCATTAAAGAAGTTTTTTGATTCCACAATTTCCAGCCATTTCTTAGTTGTCGACCCGTCGAATGATGGACCATGGCCGGTTCGTTTTTTTGAATAAATTCTTTCTCTTCGGGGGAAACGTCGGCAACAAGCATTTTCACAGCCGAATCAAAATCAGTGGGAATTTCATCAGATATATTCATATTATCATATTGACACTTTCCTAAAGAATTGTCAAGAGATTTCCATGATTATTTATTCCCTGATGGATTATTCAGGTGTAATTCCCTATAATATGATATGGGAAGAAAAAAACTTAACCGAACCAGAGAAGAACTCCTTGAACAACACAGAGCCTGTCAAAGACGCTACTATTCAAAAAATAGGGAACAACTTAATGTCAAACGACTTAAACGCTACTTCGCCGAAAAAGATTAGCGGTATTTATAAAATAATAAATAAAGTTAATGGGAAATATTATGTGGGTAGTAGTATTAATATTTATAGAAGGTGGTCCATGCATAAATCATGGCTTAATCGAAACAAACATCATAATTATCACCTACAGTTATCTTGGAATAAATATGGCCAGCAAAACTTTGATTTTATTATCGAAAAAGAAGTACCTCCAGAAACCCTTTTAAAAGTAGAAGACGAGTATCTATTACTAGCCAAAAAAGAAGCGTCATATAATCTAAATTTTAACGCCACGGGTTCTGATGTCAGTAATTCTACAAGAAGTATACTATCCCAAAAAGGAAAAGAAAGATGGTTAAACCAACAATATAGAGAAACTCAAACTTTAAAAATTACTCAAGCCATGAATAAACCAGAAGTGAAATTAAGGGCTTCAAATTTGACTAAGGCTACTATGACACCAGCAAGGAAACTACAACTTTCATTTTTTGCAAACGTTCCCAGAAATTTAAATAAAATTAAATTATTTAATAAATTTACTCAAGAAATCTTTGAAGGAACACAATGGGAATGCCGAAAAAAATATTCTCTTAACGCCTCCCATCTATCAGGATTAATACAAGGAAAAAGACTTTCTCATAAAGGGTGGATTTTATTCAAAAATCGTTTCAATAAATACGTCTTAGAAAATCAGTTAGGGATAAAGTCTCTAACCAAAATAAAACTAACCAACTCAATCAGCCAAGAGATGTTTGAAGGAACTAGAGATGAATTTAAAAAAAGATATAAAATAAGTAAAAGTAATGCTAATAATTTAATAAATAAAAAGATAAAATCGCACAAGGGATGGAGATTAGCCTCTATTTAAATTATTAAAAATATTTCCTACTACTTCTAAACTATTTCGGTCTATCCTATCACCCAAACAAAAAGAATATTCCATGTATTCATTAGTCATGTATCGTCCGAAAGAAAAACACGCGTTCTTATCATCCCAAAATACTTCAGCCTTTTTAATATCCTCTGATTCGGGACCATGCGCGTATCCTTGCAGGGTGAAATTAATCAGGTCGCCGGAATAAATTTTTTCCCCATTCTTGTCTTTTAAACCAGTATATTGCAAAAACTCATAGGTCGGGTCATTGAAATCAACCCTTCCAATTAAGTTAAAATCTACAAACTTACTCAAATGGTAATCCCAAGCCTTGAATGATATTTCGCGGTTCATATTATCTTCCTAAATAACTGGCTCCTTCCTTAAATCCTTCAAAGAAAATATCTTGTCCTTCCCTACTAAGACCTTTGGGGAAATAAGTTATTTTATGTTGAACGTAACAACCACCCAAACCGCCATCTTGATGTATTTGCTCAACAATACAAGGATACTTCACTGGATATTCTTTAAGTGCGGGACATGGCTCTTTATTAGGCGGACTTTTGTAATAGTAAAAATCTTTAAATTCTTTTGGTGTATTAATTATTTTCATTTAACTATCTTTAGTTTAAAATATTTTTCTCACAAAGTCAACAAAAATCTGTATAATATATTGCGTAGTGATAATAAAACCAACCAACAGAATTTTGGCTTTTCGTGAGCGTTTTGGAAACGCACTTCGATTTATTTGAACTACGCAGCACGAAAGGCTTTTATGACTAAAAAATGGACACCCAAAGAAATAGCTTATCTTAAAGAAAATTATTCAAAATTTAGAGCCAAAAAATGCGCTCAAGATTTAAAAAGAAGTTTAAATTCTGTTTATTGTCAAGCTAAATTATTGAATTAATTAGTTCTGCTCCTAGTGTGAAATTCCACTGAAGATTCAGGAACTTCGTTAACAACACCACTAAAAGAAATTAGAAAAGACTTATTGTGTAATAGACAGCACCATAAATATCCCTCAGTATTTTTTGGGATATGAATGTCTCCAACCGTCACGTCTTTTTTGAGAAAAACCCTCATTCTAGAATCCCATTTTCCAAATCCTCTAAGATAGAGGTTGAGATTTTAGCCGCGTTAGTTTCACCACTTTCCACGTAATTTCCTACAAATTCTTTGATTTTAAGAAGCCCTAATGTTTGAATTTCGGAGTCTTTGCCAGCGGTTCTTAGTTCGGTTAAGACATCCATAAACAGATTTTCAATATCGTCAGTACTCATATTATTCTTCTATCTTGCCACTATTCTCGGGAAATGTCAAGTAAAATTCCTTCTTAAGACTTTCGTACTTAGCAATAAAATCAGTAAATTCCTTAATAACTTTTTTCCCTGCTTTTTTATCGCGAAGAATTATCAAGACCTTAGACAGTAGTAATGAGTTGTGGTTCAGGGACATAAGTTGATTCGACTTCTATAAAAAATTCTTGTGGTTTTTGTTGCAAATGAGAAAAGATATGTTCGTTGGGTATTACCCTTTGAGACTGGTAAATGCACCCGAATTTATTTCCATCTTTATGGGTTAACATAGTTTCAAAATGAAAGCCGTCTAGCTGTCTGGTTGTAAATGTGAAATCTGCTATGTCCATATTAATCTCCATTAATCTTTGCAGCCAGTGGTTTCGGCATAAATCCCTCGCATCGGCCCTCTGGTGAAATTTTACAGATACTTGGAGTCATACATTTTAGTCTTATATTGAATTTACAACCGACCGCCTGACAGTCTATATCTAGCCAATCGCGACTTAGCCACGGATGATGTTCCTTTCCGTGACCGACTCTAGGATTAGTCCGGCAGTTTTCATTCGTCGTGTCCGTCATTCTCCAACAATTCTTCGTATTCGCACGTCTCAATCATATCCTGCAATAACTCTATAACATCCTTTTTATTAGAATCAAAATTATCTTGTAAGTCGCCTGTGGAAAACAGGTGTGATATATTTTCGAGTTTTTCAATGATTTTTTCTAAGTTGTGGATAATTTTGTCGGGTTTCATAATTATTAATTAATTCTGTTAAAATCTCGGCTGTATAACGTGGGATAAATTTTATTCATATTCAAATCATTAATAAATAATAGTTTATATTGGTTTTCTGATAAAGTCAAGTATTTTATTTTTAGTTAATGATTTAAATTTGTTCCAGTCGTTTTCCCACACAAAAACCTATAGATGTGAAATTAAAATACGAATGGACTATTTCCCACTTGACCCAAAACCACCCACTCGCGCTGTTTGAGACAAAAAGTCAACCAACTCAAATTTAATGGGGATTGTTGTTCTGGCTACTAATTGTCCAATACGGTCGTTTTTAGAATAAATTTTTTCATAATTTATTTTATAATAAATTCTTGTGATACCGGCTTCTGGCAAAACAAACAAATCCTCTGCGGCTGGTATGTAGCGAAAACGAAGTAATATTTCTTGCGTAAAATCAGCATCTATTAATCCAATTCCGTTAGCTAATATCAGATTCTTATTTGAAACACTGGAACGAGGAAGAATCTCAATATGTTCATTGGGACTTTCGGGAGAAATATAAATTCCAGTATGATATTGAATATAGTCAATTCGACGATATAACGTAAAATTATCCAATGGAAAATTAACTATGTCGCCGACGATTATTGGTTCAGAAAGCGCGGTCACATCATAACCCGCGCTATGTTCAGTTGCTTGTTTTGGTGGTTCAATCTTGAAACTAGTCCTGTCGCATTTATTTTTTAGATATACCTTCATATTTTAATTAATCCAATCTCCAATGACTCGTCTGCTTCCTGCAAATTCGTCTAACTGCATATAAGCCCACGAACTACCCACCTTGTTTGTTGCTAGAAATTTTCCGTCTTTATAAGATACCGTATATTTGTCGGGATTATTTTTCGCAACATAGCACCACGCTTTAAAAGCCTTTTGGCGAACGGTTAATGAGGGACAATTTTTGTATGCGCGTTTGACTTTTTGAGCGAAATTCATATTATTTTGTCTTAATTGGTTCCCATTTTCCATTTTTAAAAACTTGCATATAAACATCAATGGTTTCTTTGTCAGCATAACCTTAATAAAGATACTCACTAACTTCATCTTTTACACCTAAGAACCCTTGTGTTTCATTTTTTAGTTCCTCGTCGGGAATTTCGAATGTGCGGGTTACTGTATAAATATGTTGAATTTTCATATTAATCGTGATTATACTCTTCTGTACTAACACCATTCGGTGTAACTGTTACTTTAACATGGTCTCCAAACATAGCCAACATCGTATTATCTTCTATGGCTCCAACGATGTCAGATGCTAGTTCAAAGGCATTTTTAGGAACTTCATCTTGTTTGTCATAATCATCATAATCATTAATTTTAACGTCATTATTAACTGAAAAACGACATTCATCACCATCATTAAAATATGGCGTATATTGATTCCACGAAATACTCTTGACCGAAGGAAAAAGTTCAAAAAACTCTTTCATTGATTCATTAAATAGTTTTTGGGATTCAGATTTAATTTCCTCTTGTAGTGAGGAAACTCTTTCTTTTAGGTTTTCGAGTTTATCTTGTATGGATTTGTTCATAAAATTATAAAATAATAGCTAAATCATCTTTCTCCTCATTAGTTTCTGAGCATTCGACATTTGAAAGAATTTCCATGATTTTTTCAGTACAAGCCTTCTTAGGCAGAAGTTCTTCCTTATTTCGGTCAAAAACCATTAGACTTTGGACGCTATTATCATATGTGCAATCATTGTATTCAGAATTAAATCTGACAATTGCATAAAATGCCGAATCAGGATAATTTTCTTTAACGAATTGTTTAATTTCTTTAGTCATAACGTGTTTGGTTTATTAGGTTGGGTATTTCAATTGGTAATTTTGATTTTAATTTGTCTTCAATTTTCTGGAAACTGGGAGGGACACCACGTCCATTATTCATCCAGTCTTTCATTTCCATTTCTTGCAAATAATCTTGGGCGGTAGGAATAAATTTTCCTCGAAAATCTTCTGCTACATGCTGTTCACCAATATCACGAACAGATATTTTTTTATTTTCCGAATTAGTAATTGTAACTCCAAAAATTTTTTCAAGTATGAAACTCAAAAACCAAGAATTATGAGTCAAAGCACGGTGACGATTGTCACAAATAGCTCCTTTTGAACTATCCATAAGATTATGAATTTCAATGTAGTCTTCAGGAACACCGCCAAAACGTTTGGCGGAAGATACTGCATGTATGTATGGTTTACTCATATTAAACTTCACATTCCTTTTCTGAAATCATACACTTAATACCCAATTCCTTATCAAACCACCTAGCCGCAACCCCTGCTTCATTAAACATAATCATACTGCGGTCATCATGACCATTCCACTTTTCACCCTTAATTTTATCCCACAAGTTTTCCCATTGTTTGTGTAAAACAATTTCTGTAATTCCGGCTTGAATAATTGCACGAGCGCAGTCCGTACATGGAGTAGAGTTGGTATACATTATAGAACCAAAAGTCTTAATTCCATTACGGGCAGCGTTGTATACTGCATTGCGTTCGCCGTGCTCAAACCAATAATATTTTTCAGGTCGTTTATTTCTTTCTGTAGCTTTATCGTTAACTTTACGACAGATTCCATTGTAACCCTCTGAAACTACACCACCGTCTTGAACAAGAATAGCTCCTATTTGGGTAGAAATATCTTTGCTTTTGGAGCCAATTAAATAGACGTGCCTCATAAAAAGCTCGTCCCAAGATGGAATAGGTATCATATTAAAAGAAAAAGAAGCAATATAGGATTTATTATTTTACATTCCCTAAAAGTAGGGGACTTTGCCATCCATGATTGCTTCAATATTGATTACACGCAATAAGATTCAACTAGATATTTATTTACCTTATGCTTGTCAATCTTTTTGAGTTCGGAGTCTTTAACAAAACCGAACAAAGTATGATGCAAACTAACAAGTCTGGCACCCTTATCGTCCTTCTTTAAGGCTCGAACTACTTGGTTTTTCCAAGAATAGAGTCGGCCAGCCACTATCTTATTAGGCGAAGCAAACTTCCCATCATTTGCGCGATTTACTTTACGCGTGAATTGGCCAGCCGAGTTTCGAATGTTATAGAATTTATTCATAGTATTATTGTGGATTATATTTCTTAAATTGTCAAGGATTATTGGTCGATTTTTCTTTAATTTTTTCTTTTACGTATTCAGCGGCATTAATATTAAAATAAGTTGCCGAAGCATGGTCTTCGTCTACATCGCCCGAAAACCATTGTAGAAAATGTCTAAGCGCGGATTCGCGGAAACGTTCAAGTTCTTCTTCTCCATTCGCCAGCATCCAATTGCGCTTTTTATATTTCTTAGCCCCTAAAGTAAGATGTTTGGCAAATCTTTTGAACATCGGGCCATCAAGAGCCAGAGAATAATCGATTTTGTCGGTAGTTACGTCTCTAACCATGCCGCTTTTATATTCAGTTCTTACGCCTGAATCTTTAATAGTGAATTCGGTTTTAGAGGATTGGATTGGGGGGTTTGATTGCATATTAAATTAATACTTCTGCTTTTTCTAATTAAATAGATAGTTTTTGGATATTTGGTATTGATGTATTTACGGCCAACTTTTATTTGGGAGGGTTTCATAGTTCTGGATTGCCTTCTATAACACCCGTATTTGGAATAACATGATAAGCACGGTCATCAACAAAATGAGTAAAATAATACATCTTCAAACAAGTAATCTGCAATGTTTCCGGCAACCCGTTCTCTTTGAGAAAATTTTGGATTTTTTGAATTTCTACTTCTGATGTAGTTTGTGAATGAGAAAGTCGCGCTGTAAAAATAGAAACTTTATAACCCTTTTTAAGCCACTCTTTGACTTTACTAACCATATATTTAACAGGTTTACCTACCTTATTACCCTGAGCTTCCCAACTATCGTAATGAGCAATTACTCCATCAAAATCAAGTGCTATATACACTTCCTTATGAGCCTTCTCTGGGTCTGGGATTTCTATTTCTATTTTTGCCATAAAAGTATATTAATCTATCTTTCCGTCTTTGTCAACAACAATCATCCTACGATAATCTGATAATTGCAATTAGGACAGGTTATATAAGTATAAGTATCGGTATCACCAGTGTAGTCCGTGTGTATTTTTGTGAAAGTATCCACGGGCATGTATTCAAGCAGTGCGCCACAATTACGACAAGTACACTGTTTGACTAATTTTTTGTCTGGTTCTTTGTTTATAATTTTAATAGGCATAAATTTATAATGAGTTACGGAAGGGCTTCCATCTTCAGGTAGTTATCGGCCATGTATGCATCCATGCGCTGTTATTGCTTTTATTATTATAATCTTAAATCTAGATTACTGTGCAGTTGTGTTTCTGCCAATCGCTCGAAATGGTGGAGCAGGAGAGTCAACACGCTTTTGGACTTACGCGCCTACATTTGGCGCAACCTTGGCTAAAAGTCGTTGCCTTTTGTGTCTGCTGTCGTCTTGCGGTGTCCCGCTATCGTAGTAACAGACTTCTCCGATTAACTTGCTTCTCCCCGCTTTAAACGGGATGCTCCGAAAATTTTCAATCTACGGAAGTGTTTTACTTCCCATAGACACCCCAACAACGCCACTAACAGAAATAATGGCAAAAATAATACAATCAAAAAAGTTGCTAACAATATTATTGGTATTTTTTTTTATATTTTCTTTTGATTTGATTTGTTGTTTAAAATTATTTGGGGAAAAATTAACTAATGTTATACAGATAATCATTAAAATGAGAATAACTAAACATACGACACAATATAACGGCCAGCCTAATGACATTATTATTAATGATAAAATCGCAAGTGGAGACCGTTGTCTATCTGCTTTATCTAATATGCTTTGAAGCCAAATAAAGAAGGTACAAAATAAAAAACATCCAGCAAAGTAAAGGTATAAAAATATCATAATTTCTTAAAAGTAATTTTAGAGTCATTTGCTATTGGCGCATAACGATACGCCGTTGTATGAGGTGAATAAATAGTAATATCCTTAACATTAGCAAATCCAGCTAGGTGAGCTATTAAAGAGTCTGTCCCAATAAATCTGTCTGTTAATTTTAGTAACTCAATAATAACGCCAAGTGGTAATCCGAAATAATATCTAGTTGAGAATATTGGGGCGTGAGACTTCTCTTCTTCTTTTGAGCCGACAACAATAGGATAAATTTTGTCTTTCAACCACAAGTTACTAATTACGTCGTTAATAATATTTTGACCCATTTTTCTTTTTTTACCTTTAGAAAATGGATGAATAACTGCAAAGGAGCCACGCAAATGATTTTTTATTTTTAAAGCCTGAACTTTATCTTCTAAAGAAGTATATAAATCGCAAGGATATTTATTTCTTGGAACCCCTAAATCATCGCAAATTCTTTCAATCTTATGTTGGGCGTTATAGGAATTGGTTAGGTTATAAAATATTTCTGGCATGGTTTGAATCTCAGAAAGGATTACTTCGTCATATCCAACCTGCTTCCATTTTTCTGCCAAAAATATCATCTTTAAAAATCCAAAACCGAGATAATAAACAAAAGGATTCCAATATTTTGGATTTTTTCCAAAAAACGAATACACTTCATTAATATTGGGGTTTTCTTTAAAAATCCAGCGACAATCATCCAATACGAGAAGGTCAATTATGTCATTGGGATGCATTTCGCGATATTTTTTTAAAACACCCGTAAGCATGACACAATCACCCATACCGTGAAGGAAAATTATTAAGGTTTTTTTCATTTAATTTAACGGATTTTCTGGACACATTCATTTTCCCACGATTTCCACATTTTATCTGCTATTTTTTTTTATCTCTTTAATAGGGACAATGTGTCCAGATGGGCGTTCTTTACCAATTACAAGTTTAAGTTTCTTTATCTTCACAGCTTATTTTCTTCCTTCGACGAGTCTAGTTCAAAAGTCACGGGGCCGACCTCAAGCTTGGCAAACATTTCTTTGGCTTTATCAGAAGCTCCTTGACTTGGTCGTAATAGGGCAGCTAATTCCTTTGGATAGTCAAAATATAGGCAGAACGAATCCGTTCCAGCATATGACTTTCCTACCTGACGCTCTAGAGCCTTTCCGAACTCGCGGAGAGTAGCGAAATCTTTCTTCTCAAATGTTAATGTAACTTTCATGACTGATAATGTATACCATCCGTCGCGGGAATGCAAGCAGGAAATAGTTTATTTAAAATTTCTTTGTCTCTTTTTTCCTCTTCCAAAATTGATTTTTGTCTTTGTTTAAAATCTATATCGGACAGGGCATGACAAATCATTTTTTGTTCGGTGATACTCAAAGGATTTATTTCAATTTCACTTATTTTTACATGTGAAAAATGTGAAAAATACTTTTTTCCTATTTCGTAAAAGCCCCAAATTAAATGATATTCTTTGCCGTTCATTTTTGCTATCCCGTTATGACTGCCAGAGAAAGACCATTTGTCATGATTTTCAAGAGATAAATCATTTAAAATTTCCCTAGCGATACATCCAATTTTGGGAATTGGAGGCGGTGGGGGAAGTGCGTCTTCAACGCGTGCAACATAACTAAAAGGTTCATCCCATAGGAATGAAATACTACTCCATAATTTATTTAGTGAAACCATATTAGACCTTAATCTTTAATTTCCCCAATTCAAATGTCAAACCCTGCAAACGTTGGGTCTTTCGTTCGATTTCAGGTGCCAAGTCTTTGATTCGCTTGGCAAGACGGCGACAGCGACTAATTTTACGGTTTTGGATATGTGATACATTCATATTAAAATATTAGCTGATATTACCAACAAAGTCAAGTTATTTCTTCCGCGCCCCAATTTTCATCAATTTTTGCCATAAACTCTACAGAGACCAGTTCCATCGATACTTTATCGTTAAAGGCGTAATAATCTCCTAATTTAATCAATGTTTTAATGCGGGGTATTTAATCTTGGATTTCGTCACTTTCTAATTCCTCTCCATTAGCATACGCTTTAGATTCAACTAAACAATAATGAAAATAGGAAGGTATATTATAAAGCATTTCTTCAAAAGTCTTGCCTCCCCACATTCCATTAAATAAGAAGAAAAAGCAACTAAAAAGCAATTTATGGAATAAACTGTTAGCCTTCATTGATTCCTGCGTTGGTTTTCCAGAGGAGGGGTCTATCTCCGTTAATGCCACTGTGCTATTCCACTGATATACAGTTTGTTTGGTTCTATCGTCCATACTGGGAAGTTGGGCAAAAAGATAGAAAGGAACTCCCGCTTTTAAAAGCGCGGTTGTGGCTTTCATGGCGGCTTCGAATTTTTTTCTTTCTAGTGGCAACAACGAATCAATGAAATTGTCACGTTCGACATTGATATCGTTTTGTTTAGCCTCTAATTGTTCTAGGTTAGGAAGTGACATTTGGTTTAAATTTTTGTATTACTCGCGGGTCAGAAAGATTTTCATTATCAAACATTTTTCTATATTGTTTGAACCCTCTATAATTACCACTCCAGTCTGAATTATTCTGCGCTTGGGCAACGTGTTCAGTTGGGGAAAGGTGTTTGGGATTTCCACCAAATAATCTATCACAAAGTTTTATGTCAGCTTCGTAGTCGTCTTTGCCTTCAAAATTATTGTAACTGACGCGGGCGCAACGGGCGATAGCAATTTTCTTTTTTGCATCATCTACGGAAATCATATGCAACTGAGGATAAGTAGCTGCATCATTAAGATATTTATTAAAAAGTCTATCTTCATTAATTTTATCTCCAAATGGAATATGCCAATCCCCTTCATTCAGATATTTGGGTTCTGAAGCATTATAAGCTTCTAACATCTTATAAGCCAATTCTGCAATATGAATTTCAGCGTCCTTATGGGCGCGTAGAGCAAAGAAATTTTCAAATTCAGTAGCCGAAAGGATGACCTTGTGCCACATAAATGGTTCTAGCAACCTATTTCGAAGTTGTTTGGTGACTGGAAATCTAAAATCTAGAGCAGCATCTACCGCTTTATCTCGTGCATTAAGCCAGTCTTGAATACATAACTTATCTTCATTAGCCTCATAATATTCAGTGCCCTGCATCCCCGAATGGTCTTTTTGAAACTTAGTTGGGATAAATGGGTCAGTTTTAGCTCTCTCTAACATTTTCTCAAATGGAATAGCGCGACTAGAGGCACTATTTTTTGAGAGTGACCTGTGAGTATTAAGCTCACTTAATATAATTCTAGGAAATTCAAGAACGAAAGTCGTTAGGCGATTTCCTACTGGGTTGAAACTATCAGCGATGATGGAGGCTTGGATTGGCATATTTATATATTATTTTGTATTTCTTATTTTGTCAAGGTTTTTATGTCATTGGATTCATTTTCTTAATAACATCCATAGTGGGATTTTCTTGGGCTTTGGCGGCGGATTTTCACTGTTTTATCATTTTATCGGAAGGAGTAGTTATTATTTCTACTTTTGATAATTCCTCTTGTAATTTACCTTGCATTGCTGCGATAGGCCCATTGATAATAGCTGTAAGTTCTTTATCACTCAGGGGTTCACCAGATTGGGTATGATGGGCAAAAATACCGAACTTGTTTTTGGGTACAGGAAAGGTAACATTTTTATCCCAATTAATTTCGTCCCAATTATCTTGGACAGTTTTAAAACTTTCTTGGCGTCTTTTAGAACCTTTTGACATAATTTAGTGGGGTTTGGGTTCGGGTATTTCTCAATGCCGCGTATTCTGCTATTTTACGAGCCTTGAATTCCTCGGATTTTTTGATTTTTTTATCTGTTTCTTCTTTTATATCAAGAATGATTGCCTTATCAACGTTAAGTTCGAATTCTAAAACATCAGGACATCCATATTCATCATCAGGGACTTCGGTATAACCAAAACTTCCACCATAGACCCCCCTTACATGTTCGGTCATATTATCTGGCTTAATAAATGCCCATAAACGATTCAAAAGACTAGATTTCATAATGCGCTCCTATAAGTGGCGTAAGGATTTAACCAATAGGGGTTTATTTTTTTAAAACCTTCTTTAATAATATCCCAACATTCACCCACACTAACTGAATTATGTCGGTCAAACTCATTATCTGGTTGTTTGTCATATGGACACGCTATGTATACTTCCTTATTAGTAACCTCAACCTTAGTCATTAACGTCATTACTAATCCTTCGGACAATGATTCGTGATAGGCTCCAGCCTCAAAAAAGTATTCATTCCAAATTCTGTTTTCTGACTGTAGAACCATAAAGCAGCGCGAATTGTCTTTTTTAACTAAAACAGTGTTCCTACCAACTGTATGTTGCGGGTTATACAAATCCATATCGCCCTTATCTGTGAAGAATGGAGCATATATTTTATTAACTAATTTGCCATTTCCGGCGATGACCCTACTTCTGAAAGAAAATCGATGGTTGTGAATTTGGGTATTGACCTTCTGACATTGGAGACGCTGTTCCGGCCATACATTCAATCGTGTGTTAGGTTCAAAATCCAATTGAACGAAACCATTTCCATGATAGCGAGGAAGGATGTTTTCCTTTATGCAATTCAAATATAACTTATCAAATTCTAGAGTAATTTTCATAGTTTATTTAAGTAATTCCGAAATAGTACTAGCGCATTTCCAGCCATTAAGACACCAATTTCCTTGTTTATTTTCCCAAAATACACGCCTAAAACATTCAAAAGTAGTATCATAAAAAATCATCCTGCCTTCACCAATATCAGCTACAAATTCGCATGTTGATACAAGGTCTCCAGCCCAAATATCTTTAGTGACATCTCCTAGTTGAAATTTGGTTTGCATGTTTTACTTTTAAAGCCTATTCTTTCGGCCATTTCCACTGGATTTGCCCACCCAAAATCAACGCGAAATTTCTTACCTCGACTGATAAGATACTCTATAGCATTAACATATTCAGTTAGTTCTTCTTCTGTGAATATATAGGTCGCGGGATGATGGATTGCATATGCTGGTTTTTTAATCATATTAAAGTCCCTTGGGCAACGGACGTTTTGGAGCCTTCATACTAGATAGGAGGTCTTTTAAAAATCTCACAAACTGTCTATGATTGGTTATTGGCCTTCCATAGGTTGTACCACTCAAAAATTTATCATCTACAAAGATATTAACCCTATGAGTATTAGCAAAAGGATTTGTATTCTTGTTGCCATTTTTCGCAAAAGAATTAATTCGGCGGCGGACTTGCAAAGCCGTCAAACCCTTTGGCACAATATAGGGACTATGAAACTGATGAAGATTTTCCATGTCGCGCTTTGTCTTAAAATATTCCTTTCGGAGATAAGTAAGCAAAACTGGATTTTCTTTTAGCCAATTTTGGGTAGATGCTTCTAAATTTTCTAATGTTAGTTTCATAGGTCTGAGAATTTTTTAATTGTTAGTTTGTTATCTTTAATTAATAAATATTGGTTAAGATGGCAGTCGATATCTATATTTTGCCAAATATTTTCATCAAACGAACCCTCGGTACTGTGGGGTAAAATATTAGTATGGGAACTATGCCCAACTACCTGCGGAAGTCCTTCAATCGGTTCAAATTCCGTATCAAAATCCAACCAGTCCAATCCACCCACTGATTGACTACCTCCTCTACCATATCCAGCGCGGTACATCCAATGTCTTCCATTAGCAGAAAGAGATATTTCGGCCTGTTCTACCTGTTCATCCAACCATTTAGAAAGACTTATTTTATCTAATTTTTGGTTTGGAGGAAGGAATGAGGGGTGAAGACCCGCGTGGGATAATAGCCGGTCGTCCAAAAACAAATACCACAAAAACTTTTCCCTGATTGCTGGCATAAAAGACCCAAATTCTTTGGTAATTAACTTGTCCTTCCACCTATAATAACCACTACATTGAGTGTGCTGAGTATAACCCCACAAGTAACTTATATCGTGATTGCCGATTGTGGTAAAGAAGTTTGGCTCAAACAAATACTTTTTGAGAAATTTACACGTTTTGATGGCGTCTTCTTCGCTATTATGACTAAAACTATCGAAAAAATCGCCGAGACAAACTACTTTATCGTAATTTTCACGCTTGAGAATTGTCTCTAGTTTATTAATCTCCTGATGCGGGTCGCTCAGGACAAGAATCGTCTGGTTTTTACTTGAAAGTTCCATCTTTTAATCTTAACAAAGTGTTAGAAAAAAGTCAAGCCTTAATAATCACCAAATTTAACGTCCGGTTGCGCGGCAAAACTTTCGGCTATTTCTTTTTCAAAAATCTTCTCGGCGGTTCTGCAAAGTTCACCTTGTTGTTTCATTCTTTTCCAATTTATGGAGTATTCGCTTTTTAGCAGCGATTCCTTCATATACCTCTTGAGCCAAATAATCTTTTCGTAGACCTTTTTTTCTTCTTCATTTAGATATTGGGGTATATAAGTTTTTGCCGTGTCAAAGTCAAAATGGTCAGCGCGGCATTCGTCGCAACTATGTCCATTACAAGAAGAACCATGGCACTTTTTGTCAGTACATCCAATAGTAAATACATCACAGAGGTCACAAAATCGAATAGGGTATTTGCCCTTCCACTTCTTACCACAGTCAAATATATCGTCTAGTAATTCTTCTTCGTTCATAATTAAGTTTTAGGTACCAATGCCAACTCTGTATTTTCGGGGAAAACATACCCACATCTTAGCAAATAGTCTTCCATTATTTCTATCATTTCTTGAAGGTTTTTCTCGTCTTCCACGAGGATTTCTACATCATAAGGGATTTTATCATCGAATTCCGATGGTTCGCTGCGATAACATAGTGCGTGTTTAATCATATTATTATTGTAGGTGTTAACTTGATAATTGGCATAAAAATCACCCAAGGAACGGCATCATACGGTAAATATCGCCCCTGAAGAGTGGCTTCCCAATGTTCTTCTTCAATTTCTTTCATGCGAGTGAGAATATTATCAAATTCTACATCCTCATTCCACCATTGTAATGTCCCAGATGGTAGGGGTGTTGCTTCCAAAGGGATATTTTTTGGAATTTTATTATTGCGACAAATACGATATGTCAGTCGATATTTCATACAAATGCCGAAGCGATTAATAAAACTAGTCCTAGCAAACACGAGTAGGGAAATAGAAATCGGTTTTCTGAAATATTCATCAGTCCATCCTCTAATTGGAGATACTGTCGTTTCAGGTCTTGTAGGTCTTTAATCAGTTGGTTCATAAATTATTAAGGTTCAAATTCTTTCTTTAAAATTTCATAGTCGCGCTTTCTTTCGGCTTTGGCATAATCATCTTTAGAAAGTCCCACTCCACCATCTTGAAGTCTTTCGCCATGATGGTCTATAGGTTTCCAATTTTTCTTTTCCATTATCGCCGCGACTTGCTCAAAGCTAATAGGATAAAAGTTATGGCAGTCAACCCCCACATCAATCGCTCTAGCGTTGGGGTCGTCTGGCAAACTGCCGTGGCTATGAGCATAAAGATTATAGCTTCCATAATGACTGCGATTCCATACGCGAAAAGCGTAATGCGACAAAACGATAAATTGACCGTTAATAGTAACTTCCGCGTAATCTCCTAAATAATTCACCTTATTAAGAACAACATGTTTGGCAAAATTTCTCAATGACTTGTCGTGATTACCAAAAATAATATTAATGGTTCCATTAAGCCTAGATAAAAATCTAGCCACTTCTGATTCACCACCAAAGACAAAATCTCCTAAAAAAAATCCAACATCGTTAGGTGATACACGGCTATTCCAATTTGTGATAATAGTCTCATTCATTTCTTCGACATTCTTAAATGGACGCTTAGAATAGGTCAAAATATTAACATGGTTAAAATGAAAATCTGAACTAAAAAAATACTTCATATTAAAATAATAATATACTTTTATTAACAAGTCAAGGATTTATTTTTACTTTATCTCCGTTTTTTAATTCACTAATTTTGCAATAACGCTTATAAGGATTTACCCCGTGTTCCTCTTCACCCACGTCGGCGCGGTGCTCCCAATCATGCGGGCAATGGAATATAAACTGCAACGTATTCCTGATATTAACAAAGAACGGGTTAGTTTCTTTGGCTGAATAAATCCATTTTATGAGTTTATTTTTCATGCTGAAGTCATTACTAAGCCCATATTTTTAGCACTAGAGATTTCTATTGGAGTAAAAAATGCTCTATCTCGGTCAAACAAAACTTCTCTTCCCCAATATACCTTATCAGCTAGATATGTTTTAGAATATCTCAATTTTTTCCTTCTTGGCATAGCTTCCATGTAGTTTTTACGCTTAACAAACTTAATTCTACAACCCATTAACGAAGGAGTAAAGTTATTAGTATATCTAATATAAGCTTGAGGTATTTTATTAATATCATCTGAGAATTCGTGGCTCATAGAGACGGATTCAGGACTTTTCCCATTTTTATCGTAATATTTGTTAATTGTCCAATTTAATCTTCGCAGTAAATCTGACATATAACCAATATTATCTCACATTTCAAAATTTGTCAACTATTTTCTTTTTTTCTTACAATAATTCTATATAATAAATTGATTAAAAAATTTATGCAATATATGAACCCAAATACCACCCCTAACCTCTTTGAACGGGATAAACAGAAACTCGAAATTATTACAATCTCGGTGGGATTTGATGATATTTTAGATGTTACAATTAGTGAGAATCATACTCAGTGTGACCATCTAATTATTGTTACAACACACGAAGATAAAGCCACCCAATCAGTTTGTAGGAAACATGGAGTAACTTGCGTACCAACTGATGTAATTAATCCTTCACCAAATGAGTTTAGGAAAGGAGCCGGAATAAATAGAGGATTTGACTTTTTGAGATATTACGGATGGAGACTTTACTTGGACGCAGATATCTTTCTTCATAATAATTTTAATAGAATATTATTTAATCATACTTATTTGGATGAATCTGTCCTTTATGGATGCGACCGTATTAACGTTTCTGGGTTAAAAGAATTCGAAGATATTAAAAAACGCCTAGACAATAATCCTCAACATGCGTATGGTTATTTAATTAATCCAAGTCATGGTGGAACTTTTGGAAGTCGTTATGTTGATGGTTACGATTTATTTTGTCCTATTGGGGCATTTCAACTTTGGCACGCGAGTCAGCAGAAGCCATATCCATCTTCAAAAAATGAAGCAAGTCATGATGATGTAAGTTGGGCTAAACTTTGGCCCAGAAGCAAAAGGCAATTATTGCCTAGCACATTTGTTTATCACCTCGTACCAGAAGGAGAAGTGGTTTTTGGAGCAAATTGGAAGGGTAGGACACAACCCCGAATAAAATAATTTTGTTATATTTTCCTTAAAAGTTCCGCTGCTGCTCTACGGCTTATATCAAAATTTGCCGCTACTTCGCTGGCAGAAGCTCGATTAATAAATTCTGTTTTAGATATCAATTCGCTATTAAATTGCTTCTCATTAGACCAACCTTTTGGATTAATAATACGTAGACCGAGTTTTTCGGCCCAATCTTTGCCAGTTTTTTTTGTACGACTCATAAAAAAGGGGTTAGAATTAATCTTCTTCTCTGATATATTCTGCAAGTTTTTTAGCCGCTTCGACATATGCCACGCGAAGTTTGTGAAATTCAGGGTCTTTTATCTCTTCAAACCTAGAATAATGCCTAAAAGCATAATCAAAGCCTTCATTATCAACACATTCTTGAATAAATTTTAAGTTTTTTGCATTCATATTATTGAATATAGAGAATTTTTCGGGGTTTGTCAAGAATTATTTAAATTTTAAACAATGGGCCATTTCCCATGGATATAAAGAAGGTTTAAGTATAGAAAGAATCAACCCAGATGGAAATTATTGTCCAGAAAATTGCGAATGGATAACTAAATCTGAAAATTCAAGTAGAGTTACGTCAGGTAGAGACGCAAAAATCCATTTTTTAACTGAAGAAAATATTCAATTAAAAAATAGGATAAAAGAATTAGAATTATTACTTAGGTAAAAAATAAAACCAATCGACGTGAGCCGCGTTTTTTACCGCATATGAGGCGGGAATAGGTCTAGGCTCCTGATGAAAAAACAGGGGAACTAACCCCACGTCTTCTAATTTTTTATTTCCGCGCTTGCTATTGATATCTTTATTCACGAGCATTAAATTTTCAAAATTACTTTTGCCTCCATGGGAGCGGGCAATTTTGTGTTCTATGTTAAGTTTGGAATACGGCAGACGAACCCCGCTATAACCACAGATTCCTTTTTGTTTTTCAAAAAGCACTGTTTTCGTAGGGCGAAATTTCCGAAGAGGCATTTTTGAATAGGACGTAACAATAATCGAGGGCGACCTTATTTGTATTTTCGCGCCGTGAATAACTTGGTCTATTCCGTTACGGATAGGTACTTCTAACCATTCTTCAAAAGAACAAGCTTTAAAACCAATAACATTATCAAAATCCCAAGACCCATCTTCTTTTTTGCCATATTCAATATTAATGGCTTTGGCAGCAGGACGTTCTCCATCCGAAGAACTATTCATTGCAACCACGGCTTGGCGCGGACTAGTTTGGCCAATAATTTGATACAACGCGTTCAAGACCAGTGTGCTGGATTTATTTAAAAAATCACTCATATTCTTTTAATAATAAATTATTTTTACCCATTTGTCAATACCAAGGTGTAATTATTTTCATGAATATTCACGCTCACCCAACGAAGAAAATTGGCGTTTTGCCTCGTCCAGCACACGTTAAAACCTGTAAATTAGCCAATTATTTAAATATTGGGATGATTCCAACTCCCCCCGCATCTTATGATTGGGGTACGACCGCTCCAAATTCTCTTCAAATGTTCATGAATGATTCCATAGGTGACTGCGCGGTAGCAGCTTATCTTCATCACAAAGAAACAGTTTTGCAAACTGCTGGTTTGGGAGTTTCATTTCTTGACCCTGTTGCTTTGGAAGTTTATGAATGGGCAACAGCCGATGAAAATGGCGGACAAGGATATAATCCAAAAGCAGGTTCTGGCGATAATAATCCAACCGATACTGGTTTAGTACTAGTGAGTTTTTTGGAAGATTTAAGGACTCGTGGATTGATTTATGCTCATGCCGAAGTTAATTTAAATAATGCCAAAGAAGTTGCAGCCGCGCAATATTTATTTGGTGGACTTTATGTGGGAGTTGCACTTCCTGTTTTTGTTCAAAATCTTCAGAATCTTTGGTATATTCCAACCACCGCTCAAAACTTAGGAGACCCAACAAAAGGAAGTTGGGGCGGGCATTGCATTTATACTCGTGGAATTACGCCAACGACTGGAAATACTATTTTAACGAGTTGGGGAGAAACTATTCAAGCAACTCCACAATGGATGCAAACTTATCAGGATGAGGCTCATATTATTGTTCATAAGCATTCAGCCGCAGCTTTTGATAAATTAGCTAGTGCTAATTTTGGAATTAATGACCTTATTGCCGACCTAAATGAAATAAAAAAATAATTAGATATTTCTACTTAAATTTTATTATTTATTAAATTGGTAATAGAGTATATTCCAGTCATATACTATATTACACTGTTTTACGTTTTTTAGCCGATATTTTGTGTTAATCTGACATTTTTCTCACTAACTGGATGTGGCGATGTGTTAATAATCGCTGCCCAAACCCGCTCTCAATGGAAAACATTATCCTCAAGCTGTTTTGGTTGCATCTACCTTTTGGTACAAACGAGTTTTTAAGACTCTCCCATGGCTGTTTTGATGTATCGAACTTCCTCTAATATAGGACTTTACCCATATCAGCGTCAGAATATTAACGTAATAATTCAATTTACACCATCCATCAAAATTTGTCAATTATTATCTTCAATATTATCTCCCCACCAAAAAACATCCGATTTGCTACCAAAGAAATTAGCTCCACCAAGTTCTATACTTAATTGCAAATTAGTATTATAGGTAAAATTAAAATAAGGAGGCATTTCATCTACTTGTAATGTTACAAAAATACACTTCTTGGGGAGTTTATATGATGCAGAATTAATCGTTATTGGCGTTTGAATCATGCCGTGATTTAATGCTACGCGGCAGGTCTCGCGGAGACCATCCAAATATCCCTGCTCATAAGTATGTTTCGGGTCAACGGTTGTTTTGCTACATCCCGCAAATAGCAGGACGGCAATTAGTAGTATTATATTTTTCATATTTATTTTTTAATCATGAATTTTTTAATGCGTTTTAAAAAAGCATCCAGATTTTCATTTTCTTTTACAATGTGGTCGTGGTCGTAATATGCTCCGTCGCCCTTGGTATTAAAATCTAATTCTTGGACTTCACAAGGAATATTCGAAAATTTCAGGAATTCTTTTATACCTTCAAATTTGTAAGAGAGTTTAGTATGATAATCGTCTCCTTCATCAAACTTTTTTCCGTCAACAAAAATGATGTAATACGCATCATATGACACATCCAATGTTACTAATGTTAATTTCATAAAATTATTATTTTCAAGGAATTTTTAAATCGAATTTAGGTACTTTTACGTTTTTATCAGGCTTTAATTTTTGTTGGTGTATTTTGGATAATTTTTCTCTCAATTCATAAACCTCTAATGCCAAACCAATTACCAGATTATCTCCCACTAAATCACGCCATTTTTCGCCATACCTTAAGGCTTCACCACCGCCATTTTTCCAATGTTGGACAGTATATTTTCCATCGCAGATAGTCACTTCCCAATCAATTTCTTTTTCGGTAACGGGTTCCCATGGACTTGGACTGACTATACATCCACATTTAAAAGTCTCTGGATTAACAATTTGTTTACAACGTTTGCATTTCCATTTCATTTGTCAATTATCGTTTCACCATCTTGAGCATAGTTCCATCCTTTTGGGAGATTTTTGCCAGTTTCTTCCATAAAACGCTCGTTCATGGCATCAATAATATCTGATTCGGCGGGGCCGAAGTCGGCATGATGACGAAACCATTCTAAGTATTCTAAATTAGTTGCTCTTTTTCTCATAATTATTTATCAAATCCCAATTCAAGACTATATTCTGCTTCTTCAAGGTAATTTTTCTCTTTTTCCAAAAAGTTTTCCGCTCGTATGACTTCTTCCTTTAATCGGGAATATTCTTTTTCTAAATTAGCCTTTTCTTGCTCAACTATGGCGTAGGATTTTTTATATCCTTCTTCAAGATTTGTTTTAGCTTCACGGAGTTTAGATTCGGCGTCTTTTACGTCGATTTTAGCTCGGACAACTCTGGCTTGTTTGTCGGTCATGATTTCCTCCAATTAGGATACTCTGGATACTCTGATTGACTTCCTAGAGTGCTATTACCCATTAGTCGGGTAGGGCATAATCGGCGACTACAACATTGCCATTTTTGTTCCATAGTTTTCAAAATTAGCGTTGCATTGTGGGCAGCAGCCTTGTATTGCAGGGCATCCATTTGGATGAATCGGACAATTTCCGTCACCATCGGTATCTAGTTCGCATCCTTTCATAATCATAAATAAGGGTTTTCCTCTTCGCAGATTGGGCAGATTTTCCAATTATTTGCAGTTAAACCACAGGGGGCTTCGTCAGTTTTAAATGACCATCCTCCCGCTTCGGGAAATGATTCGCGACCGCAAAAAAAAACTTCCTCTCCAGCAGCACGACTCCAAAAATGGATATGTTTACACCATTTAGGCTTATTGCCGGATAAGTCTTGTTTAATTAATTGATTAATTGTCATTTATAACTTTCCCCCGCTTCTTGGGTTGGTTGACCGCATGTTGGACAGAGTAACGCGGAATTAACATCACGTTCCGATTCATAAGAATAATCGCATCTAAAACACTTCCAAATTATCCTATGTTCATGATTTCTTTCCCACTGGTATTGAAAATCATCATCCCTACCATAATCTTTATAATCGTAACTCATATATTAAATTCCTCAATTTCCCCATCAGGAAATACAATCATACCTTTTTTCTTTACTTTTTTAGAAAATCGAACTGTACTCCACGTTCCAGACCTTAACTGTTCTTCTTTTTCTTTCGGGGCCGCAATTAAGAAATCACAATTATTAACAATATCATGATTTCTTTCAAGGTAGGGTTTCGGAATTAGTTGTATATCATACTTACAGAAGGCTCTATGAGCCTTAATATTGGGTACATGCCCAAATGTTTTGATTTTTTGAAAATTTTTATTTGCATTTGCTAAGGTAATTAGGTCGTAGAATTCGCGGTCGCTTCCAGAGCAATCACCGCTATGACTTTCTGTTATATAATGTTCGGCGATAAAAAGGGCAACTTTTAGTAATTGCATGGGTGTCATTCCATCGCGGGTTCCAGTAAATCCTAGTTTCATAATTATTTTTTTAAAAAAGCAGAAATTGTTTGTTCCTGATTCTTATTTCTAAAAGAAATACTTGGTCGCCATGGCAAACAGCCCATCGTCCAAAGTGTCGGCAGATGCTCTTTTTTAGTTACCTCAGAAATGTTTGAAATACCTATCTGTTTTGATTCAAGGGCTTGTGAAACTATTTCACCTTTATTTGCGCGAAAAGCAGACTCAACACATTTATATGGGTCTTCGTCATAAAGGTTTTCTACTACAATTTCGGTTTTAATGGTGATTTTCGCTCGAATCAGTTTGGACTTCATATCCTTATGATTACATATCCTTCAAAAAATGTCAAGCGCAAACATCAATTGAAGAGACCCATATGGTGTGCTGCAATAAATATGTACATGAAATTTCCCATACCATAATATCCCCTTGGTAAAGTTCTTGGCCCTTGTCGTCGTATTCGCCAAAAAATTGTTGAACTACCGCTGGTACAAAATTAAAATCCCAAGGGGGAATCCAAATTTTATTATTGTCCCAGATAATCATATTGTTCACATGATGAACATAAAAATGCCCCGAAGAGTCGGGGTATCGGTAAGATTGGTCTTGTTCACTAAATAACCTTATTTTTTTGATATTTTTCATATTATCAATAATAATACTATTTTCTTTTTAAGTCCATAAGGTGTTTCCCCCATATAAAAAAGTGTAATTTTTATTATGAGCAAATCCATTGGTGATTTTTGGGAAAAACATAAGACCCTCGCACAGATTATTGCGATTCTAGGGGTCGTTGCTGGTATTTATGGCAACCATTACGAAACTTCTCAAAATTCAGATATTATTCAAGGCCAGAATAATTGGATGAAAGACGTTATTAAAGAACAAGCGCGGGAAATCCAATCATTAGAAATTTCCAACGCCGTTCAAGAACAGCAAATTTGTGATTTGAAGGAATTTTATTTAAATAAAAAATAAAAATTAAACACCTTCAATTATCTGATTGACAGCCGCTACCACCTTTTTCTTATCTGTGCAATACAGTCCAGCCGACGAGAAAGACGTTAATTCTCCTAACCAAAAAGAATTATCTCCATCTTGAAAAATATCCACACAGAAAATGGGGTCAGGATAATATCCAACTTCCAGAATTTGTTTGCATTTTTCAGTAGCTCCCAAGGGGGCGCTTGGAATTAATGTTTTCTTTCCTTGATATTGGTAAGTAGAACAGGAAATAATATCTTTTTTAGTACAAACAAAACGCCATTCACCCATAATTTTCTTGGGTGTCGAAACGATGACAATATCAGAACTGGAACAATTACCGCCGCCACTAGTAGCGTTATCCCAAAATCTATCAAAGTCTTGTAAATCAAGTAACTGGGCTTGAAAAGTCTTTTCGCCGCTATCAGGACGAATAAAGATTAAGGCTTCCCTACCGAACTTTTGATAATAATCAAATTTGAATTCTTTTAAATTACCAATGAATGTAAATTCATTAAAATCATTAAATAGCAAGTCTTTAAAATAAGGATAATATGACGAGCAAAGATACTTCTCCCATGAAGAATATGCAACAGGATGACATCCTTTGGGAAGTCGGCTGGCAATATTTTTAGTCATTTGAATAGAACCCTGTACGATAACAAGGTCATTTTCCTCAAATCCTGATGGGTCGAAATCAAAGTGATTATTCTTATCAATAACAAAACAATACCGCCCCGAATCGCGGACGGCTTGAATAAGGTCGCGGTAGTCTTCAGAATCAGTGAAATTTTCTATGATATATTTAACTTTCATACAAGAATGTTAACGTAATTATTAAATAATGTCAAGTATAAACAAAGAAAGCCCCCAAGAATTAACTTGGGAGCTTTGGGTATCGGTTTAAATTATTATTGAACGTTCCAGTGAACACCGTCTCCAAAAAAGAAACGGGTTGTTCCCGAAGGAATTGTGAATCCTGATGTAAGTGTTCCAGTGTTGAAGAAAACAATACCAGTAGTAACACCGGATACCGCCAATCCACCACCTTTAGAAGTAATACTTAGTTCTTGTCCAATAACCACTTGTGGGAAAAGACCAGTTGATACACCAGCGCCACTTCCTACAACATAGGAATATCCTCCTACAATTCCACTCATTGAACCAGTCAAGATTAGTGGTGGATTAATATAACTGCCATAATTATTAATACCGCCGCCAGTGTTGAGATTTAGTACGCCGGAAACGTCAAAGGCATATTGTGGGTTGGAATTATTAATACCAAATTGTCCTGCGTCGGTGACTGTTAGACCAGCACCTGATGTATATTGAATGGTTTCTTTTGACATATATACTTTATATTACACAGAAAAAGAATAAAATTGAGAAAATTTTTGAAATAGTTATAATAGACTAATTAATAATAACTAAGAAAGGTAAAAGTTTGGCGGTTCGCAGATATCACGCTTACCAGACGGGTTTTAACCGTCCCAATAGCTTTCCAAGCTACGCTGGTGCCTCGACCAGTTTACGAACCAAAATGGCGGATAAGTAAAGTGCCGACCTCTATCCGTGGTATTAGCACGAATCACCTGCTTTCAAAGCAGAGGCCATCGCCGGATGGCTAACCTATCCAAATTATAAAAAATTTATTTTATCTAAATTTATTTTTGGATTAATAATAGTTTCCCCAATTTCCGTAGTCGCTAGAAATTTCCTAACTTCTTGGATTTTACTTTTATTACCCTCCCCATATTCAATCAACGCCTGCATGGTTTGATGTTCACAAATAAATTTTACATCGGAGGGAATATATTTTTCCCATAGTTTTTTAAATTGTTTATATTTCATAATATTCTAATTCAGCTATTCTTCTGGCCGCTTTTTTATCTACTCGCAAACAACGCCTTCTATGGGTTGTGTCTTTAGATTTTCGCCTTCCAGATATGCCTTTTAAAAAAGATTTACTGCTATACGGTTTCATAATATTATTGGGTAAATTTTAGATTTGTCTTTCTGCAACTCCTTCCACATCAAAACCTGCTGACAAGCATGAATTCCATCGCGGAAATAACGTTGGTGGTCGGGATGGGTTTGTGGCAAAAGGATAAATTTATCCCACGCTTCGACAAGACATTGCATTATTTCTTTTTCCTCATTCATAAATTGGTGAATCCTTGATGGCTCACACACCACAAGCGGTTTGCCGCAGTCGTCTTTCTCATTGCAGACGAGGACTCGTAAATTGGCGGATAATTACCCTCCTGCCGAGTAAACCTTTCGGTTCGCACCGTTTTCGAAACGGGCCTAGAAACTTTTCTAGTTAATTATCCAAATCATTGGTCTCCATCCATTAAAGTTTGTAACGTCAAAGCTGCTAGATTTGCTTTGGTAGGCCGTTCAATACCGCAGATGGGACACATTTTCCAAGATTTTGGAATATCCCTGTGTAATGAGTCCATCCACCAAGAATAGCGCCTATTTCCATCAATATATTCATGGAGATATTTAATATGGTCACACCAAGTTTTCATAAAGCCGCTTGCCAGAATGTATCGACTGCCCCAATCATAGTCCCTGATAAAACCCAAAAATCACCTTCTGCTCGTGGATATGGATTAGGGATAATCTCTACTTCATGTTCTCCCGCTGACAATGGCACTATGATATCTCGCGGTAGACGCATTTTAGATGCATCAATTAAATTTAATATTCTAGTCGTAATTACTTTCATTAATTTAAGCTTAACAAATTTTTCATTCAAAGTCAAGAAAAAAAATGGAGGCTAATCAGGGATTTGTTTCGCCCTGTCTTGTAATTTACGAAATTACTGTGCATACAACACCTAAAAGCCGAAAGTGGAGGACAAGCCGGAATTTACATCCGATTCCCAATTTTACCAAAATTGAATTTTATTACATAAACTACAAGTCCAAAAAATCATAAATTGGTGCTGCGGACAGGAGTTGAACCTGCATTATTCCAATTATGCGCTTCCTCTTTAGGAAAGAGTGCCATTACCGCAGCGTAAAATCGTGCTGACTGTCTGTTGAGTTGGCAATCCCAATTAACGACCCGACAGCTAGGTGGCTCACTAAACGTGGTGTTCGGTAGCGAATCGAACGCGCCTTTGATATCAGCACAAATTATTCGTCGTCCCAACCTTGAGGGACTTTCTTGCCCGTTTCCTTTTCAAACTGGCGGTGCATTTCGTAACGCACATCACCATCGGCAGGGCCAAAATCAGCGTTGATACGAAACCATTTAAGGTATTCAAGTTCTGTTGCTTCTTCCATACTCAAACATTATCATCAATGTCGGATTATGTCAAGCGAAATGGAGGAAGGAGCAAATCCCGCCTTTGACACCCCTTTCAGGGTGCGATGTGTTTAGCAAACACTCCTAGAACCTCGTCTAGTTCACCTTCCATTGTTCAAAGTTTTCTGCTAATTTTACATCTGGATGTCTTTTTGAAGCAGAAAAACTAAGATAAATTTTACTTTTACCGCGAGCCAAATGCAACGGAACAAAATAGACCTTATCATTTGCTGGATAATAAATGGCAAAATAATCTATTTTGCCTTCGTAATCTTTGCTTACTTGCTGTCCCTTAATTTTGTAAGTAGATTTTCCATCAAATTCGATGCTGTTATTTACTTTTCGTCCTGTTTTTGTTTGGATGCGAATTAAATTATTATCGTCTTGAACGATTAAATCTACACCCGTATTTTCTCCAAATGGGAGAAATGCCGTTTTCCCTAATTCCAAAACTTTAGCTAAAACTTTGGCTTCAGAAATACTTCCTTTGCTTTTTGTGTTCATGTCTATCTAGTAATACACTAGACACGTTTCATTGGGAAATTGGTCGCAATGGTGGGACTTCCACCCACAAAGGTCGGAGATTTTAAGTTTCCATGCTCTTGTATTCGCTGTCAACCCACATTGCGTTGAAATTGGTGTGTTCTTTCCCACCGTCAGCAGCCAAGGGAGCGGCTTTACCAGCCATCCTCGGTATCGTTTTGTGCGAACGTATATTGGTGCGCCCCCTCGGTAATGCTCCGAGTCCTATCGGGTAAGAGCCGATTGCTTGCCACTATTAGAGCTTGGAACGCAGTAAATGGTTGTCGTGACAGGTGCCGACCCTGCTAAATTCTCCATGTAAAGGAGATAATCATGCCGATGATACTCACGACAGTAAAATGGATGCCTGTGATGGTGCTGCCCCATCGCCTCGACTTTCAGAGAGTCGCGAACTACTGTTATTCAGAACAGGCAATAAAATTACTTTTCTTGTAATGATTCAGAATGACCGCATTGTGGACATTTCCAACATCTAACAAGTTTTCCTTCTGAATAATGAGTGTATTCTGTTTTAATATTTTCATCAACAAAATCAACAGACTCACCCAATTTTAAATTAATTTTGCAGTATTTACATTTTTTATTTTTCATAAATTTAAAATCTCAACAAAAAGGTTAATTCTTCGCTGAGAATCCAAGGTATATTACTACCCTTGAAAACCCCTATGGTGCACTTTAACCATTCCCCTTGCAAAAAGAACAAGCGTTAAGGGTACTAAATCTCTCTAATCCACTCCGTAACTGGAATAAATTTTTCACATTTACAATTAGGACATTTTTTAAAAACCTCGTCTAAATTAAAAATCTCAGAACATCCTATGCATTTTTTGAAATTTTGCAATCTTGGTTTAATTTTGTAATAATCTTTGATTTTCATAAAATGGAGCCAAGCCTCGGTAATGCTCCGAGTTCTCTCGATTACAAGTCGAGTGCATCACTTTGTATGCTTGCAAGGCGAAATTGGTGCATCCTGTCGGAACTGCCCCGACATCCCATTCCTTAAGAGGGAAGGCTCTATCTCGCTGAGTTAAGGATGCAAAATTATTAATATATTATTTAATTTCTAAATTATCTAGAACTTCTATTAGTTTAACATCCAAAATTTGGGCATCATCTTCTGTTAGAGAGCGGTCATAAATCAAACCTTTCGTAGGAGAACCGTATCTCCAATCTTTCCAGTATTTTTTACCATCTCTATCTTGCCAAATTGTTGTTCCACCGTCACGAATTGTATTAATTTTCTTAACCAAAATTTCTTGCATATTTTTATTATGAATGAAGTTTAGATTTTTGTCAAGGAGAAAAATGGTCCCAGTAGAAGAAATTGCATCTTTAACTCCGAATGACTTATGAAATCACCGTTCCACTCTGGATTACTGGGAAAAATGGTGGACATTTCGTGTTACGCTCACGACTTTCAACTTTTTCAGAGTTGCACTTTCACTAGATTAGTTTAATGTCCTTAAATTTTTAATTTATTTTCTATTTGGTCAAGATGTTTTCCCATAAATACTAGGATTTTATGAGATTGCTCTCTTGCAGCTTTCCATTTTAGTAAATCTTTTGGCTGAACATAACCCTTAGTTTCTACTCTTAAAATTTTATTGGAATTAGTTAAAATATCAAAATCTACTAAATAAGAATGTTTTTTGTTATCTTCACCAATATAAGGAATTCTTAATTTGGATTTACTCCAATCTAATATCATTCCTTTTTCTTTTAGTTTATCAAAAATAATACAAGCTCGATACTCATAAGACCCCTGTACTCGAATATTATTATATGTAAGCCATTTCGTTGTTCCACCAGAAACTTCTAAATTACCAGAAGAAAACATCTTTTTATTGGTAGCCATACTCGGAATCCCACCGAGAACTAAGGATTAGAAGTCCCCTATGATATGTATTTTCACCATACGGCCAGAAATTATGATGGCATCCCATTTAGGAACACCACCAAACCCAAAGGCTCTATTGCAGAGTCAAATGCAAGGAAGAGTTACTGCGGAAGATATGGTCGGTCTGCGGCGTAACGCTCGCCGTCTAGCTTATTAGGCAGTACCTGCGCCCAAGGCAGGTGGGTTCACTTTTTCCCTACAGACCGATAAATTTGTTTTTCTAAAAATCAATTGATTTGAACCCAGAAAATCGGCCACAGATTTAGCTGCTGTTAGTTCGTCATTAAATCTTTTTGAAAATTGTATTTTTCCTTGTTTTTTAACATTAGCAATCCATTTATTCCTAGACGAACTAAACGAAACATAAAGATATTTAGATGGAAAAACACGACTTATAGGTGTGATTTTTTTAATCCTGTTTCGTCTTGAAAATCTGGAAATATTTTTCCAATCTATGTTATAATAGACGCACCATTTACGTAGGGTATTATCACTTATATTATATTGTTTAGCAATAGTTAAAATGGGATGTATCTTAATTAGAGCAATCAAATCCTCTTTGGATGGTCTTCTCTGCTTTCTTCGGTTTTCATTAGAGCAAATAGCACATATATCATTGTTAGAGTATCCTTTTGATGGTTTCCCACACTCCTTACAAAAATAATATTTTTTATGTTTTTTCCCTGCAAATGTTGATGTCTGACTATGACAATTTGGACAAAGAAATTCAAGATTTTCAATTCTATCATCGTCAGAAACTCCATTTTTATGTTCTAATTGTAAGGAAAGTTTCAAATTATTCCATTGTCCTTCATTTGAGCACTTTGAGCATTTATAAGGCAATAAATTAAATTTAATTAAATATTTTTTAGTACTTACGCGTTTGTGTGGAGAATGTTCCACTAATCTAGTTAAAAACTCGTCCTTTGAAACTTCTTTAGTTAATATCGAAGAATGAAGTCTGTTTAGAAAATGGGAAGAGTCTATATTTAGTTCCTTAATTCTATTTTTACAGGTTACATAGTTTCCACCTTTATTTTCCATCCCAAAAAACTTTAACACTTGGGACATTGTTTGGCTTGTAAGAATTAGTTTCTTAAAATCTGGTTCTGGATATGACCATATGATACTTGTTCTTTTTCGCATATAGTATATTATACACGAATAATGGTGAACTATGAAGTAGGGGTTCGATATAAATTTGGCAGCCCCGATTCGATTTGCACGAATGATGTTTATATTTCGGTTCCAAAGACCGACGCGTTCGACTACTCCGCCACGGGGCAATAAAATTTCGGGAGCAACGTGTTACTAAACTAATCTAGTAGACATGACCCCCATCACCATAAAGGTGAGAAGTAAATTAATCTTGTGGAAACAAAAATTTCGCAAGAGAATCGTTATGCTCGTTGACGATTGTGTTAGCGTGGTCTGGCCACATTGCTTTTCCGAGAGTTACTTCATCTGGAAATCCAAGACATTTAACAACGTCCGCAACATCGTAATCAGTACCGCGTTTAACGATTCGAACGCCCCATTTGTTATGACGGAAATATTGGTCGTTGGTCATCTTTATTTTTTAATAGGAAATTCCAAACAAACCTCTCCTCTATCAGAATAGTATGCTCCATCTGTAATTGACGCCTTAGATTTGTAAGCTTTTTTCTTGGAACGGTCATTCAAAAACTCAGCCAAGCATTTTTCATTATGTAAATGATATTGTTTATCTATCCCATCTGGACCTTTTAGGGTAGCAGCAATGGAATCTTCCTTGTCGTCTTTATCTTTGGTGTCGATTGGACGTTTACAGTTGTCACAAATTGTTTGGATTTTTGCCTCAGCAGTATAAGAAGCGACTGCACTTTTTTGAGTTTCCATTTTCTTGTTGATAAACGACGCCATACAAGCCATATCACAAAATTCATGTTGTTTTTTATAAGTGGCACCATTTGCTTCTGGCTCGCTAAGAAGAGCAACAGATATGTTTTTATGACCTTCTGGATAATGTTGGCCGAGTTCAGCGCCGCATTGGTCACACGCAACTACTTGTCTCGCGAAAGATTCTAAATTATTCATACAACAAGTATTACACGCAAAAATACCCAAATAAAAAGAAAAAATCATACATTATTACCATTTTTGTGCATAATATATTGAATTGAAAATGATACCGACTAACCGTTTTAGCCGTCCTTATGTGCTCCTAAGAAGAGTGTCTCTGTTTATCAGTTTCAATTCACCATAAGGGCGGTAATTATGATTTTTAACGACCTGCCAAAAACCTTCGGAATATATAAATTTACCAACAAAATAAATGGTCGCATCTATATTGGTAAGTCTAATAATCTTCGGTATAGAATAAAACACCATTTAAGAAAAAGTGCTAATCAAGTAATAGATAGAGCTATAAAAAAATATGGATTAGATAATTTTGATATTGAAATTATTGATACATTTGAAAATATTGACAATACGGAACTTCTAGCTTTAGAGACTTCGTATATTGAATATTTTGAATCTTTGGTTGGTCAAAATGGATATAACATTTGCCTGTTTGGTTTGAATAATACAGGGTGTAAAGTTTCAAATGAAACTAAATATAAAATAAGCATCGCACATTTTGGAAAAAAACTTTCTCAAGAACATCGTCGTAAAATTAGTTTAAGTAGTTTGGGTAGAAAGGCTTCGGAAGAAACAAAAATCAAAATATCCATATCCCGTTTAGGAGATAAAAATCCTAATAAAAAATGGAAAGCCTATGGAAATCCGACTTTTAACAAAAACATATATCATTTCCAAAACCGAATAACTAATGAAACTTTTACCGGCTATCAATATGATTTTTATACAAAATACAATCTACGCTCAACAAATGTAAATAGAATTATAAGTGGTAAAGACAAATCATTTAAAAATTGGATATTTTTAGGCCGTCTTTAAACTAAGATTTTTCCTACCCACTTTGTCTGGCAGCGAGTATAAAAGAGAGTTAACTGAAAATTTTTCTCCCTTTAAACCTTCGTGACCATCCAACTCCTTGTGGCTACCCTTTTTAACGTATGCTAGGGTGGCATGAGCATGATAAATTGGATAAGTTGTTTGAATTGAATTTTTAAATTTGTCTTTTAAAGCGTAGTGAAGTTTTTGAGCATCTGGACTAATTACTTCAGCCTTTAAAACATCATAATCTGGACATTCAAAACGGCTTACAGAGCCTAATTCAAAAGCTATAGATTCTTGATTTTCCAGAAAAGCTTTAAGTGGTTCAGTTTCAAAATCAGGGTCAAAACCATAAAGTACCGTTACATGATACTCGGTCTCTTTGCCATCTCCCGCAAGATTACTATCAGAAATATGTTTGTCGCTAAAAGTAGTGAGTTTTTGTGACAAATCTTTGCTAATCATCGCCATTAAACAGCCCTTGGAAACTCCCTCCTTGGCGTAGGCCAGTAAATCAATTATTATCATATATTATTTTACACTTTTAATAGCGGAAAATATTGAAAACATTCAGGCCAGTCAACGCGGGGACAAAAAACAATGGCAATTTCTTGATTATTTAAATTCGATTCGGTAACGATAACGTAGTCTTTTTGAGTCTTTAGCATTTCGAATTCGATATCCCTTACTTCAACAACTACCTTGCGAAAAGACTGGGAGAGCCACTCTTGATAAACGGGGTCATTCCCGAATTTAAGATGCGCCATTAAAACGCCGTGTGCTGCTCCCAAAACTTTATGAGAAGGAAGGGACTTCTTAATACAGATGTACATTTTTAGATTATTTTTCATATCAGCGTCAAACCAGTTGGGTCTTTTAAAGCTTTTACTAAATTTCTGGCTGAGTTTCTAGCATCTTTGCGAGTAGGGATTCTCAAGCCTTCAAGGACACTGCCTTTAGGAAAATGGGTAAGACCTTTGTATGGATTTTTTTGATTTGATTTCATAAAATTTTTGCTGGAAGTTAGTGTCCAGCGGCACTGATGCAATTCGCCTATGCAACTAAGCTGGCCGATTACTAACTCATCGGACCACTCGGAGATTGGTATTGCCGACCAGAGTCGCACTGGCTAGGAATAGCTTGAAAGGCTACTTACTCCACTCTTTGTATTCAGCAACATAAATTATTTTTTATCCTCATATAGAGTGACGTAATTCTTTCCATATTTTTTGATTGTGTAATCTAGAAAAGGCTTCATGTCTTTTTGGAAAATTACTTTGAGTTTTCCCTTAAATTGTGAAATTTTTTCTTTATTTTTAGGGGTTAACCATCCTTTTATCTCCACATATTCGTCGTTAATTTTAAAATCGGGATAAAATTTAAATGTTCTGCCTTCAAAAACATAATCAAATCCAAAAGTATTTCTTGTAAATAAAATTCCATGTTCGATATTGTAAATAACCCAAGCCAATTCCCAAGAACTATTACAATAATAACCTTTATACCAACCCATGTGGCCCCGGCCAGCCTTTTCCCTGTATCCTCCGCGATTAGAATAATCCATTCCCTTCCGTGTGCATTCACGGGAACAAAATTTTCGTTTACCGTCAAAATAATCAGCAAACCTTTTGTGACAATAATGATTTTGATTGATAATATTGGTAGGGTTAGCTGGTTTTGCGCCAATGCGTTTAAACTTTGAGAAAGTTTCGTGCTACTATTACACCATAACCCCATAAAAAAGCCCGCGTTGCTACTTTTACACTATACTGCTACATTAGTCTAGCTTCTTTGTCCTCGACGGACGCCATTTAATGCAACTGTGTATTCGGTATTGCGCCGAATCCTCGGGACGATTGATAGCCAGTGTGCTGCCGCTGCACCAATACCGGCGAGGCCGGTATGTGGGATTCGAACCCACGTCTCTGACACGATTGGACACCAGTGATTCATTAAAGAATTCTCCAAGTTAAAGGCTTGGCATGTTTCCATAGGCTGGTGAAATTTGGTGCAACCGGAGGGACTCGCACCCACGATGGAGCTATTAGCTCACAAGATTAAAAGTCTTGTCCTTTCGCTGCTAAGGGAACGATTGCATTAAATTGGTAGCGCAAGTGGCTTGAGGAACCACAACCTATCCCCTATCAAGGGAGTACTCTTACTCATTTGAGTTACTGCGCCATAAATTAATTAACTCTTTGGTTGTTTTCGGACGACTACTCTTGATGCCTCTCAAGTCGATTCAGACGTTACGGATTCAAAGTCCGTCACAACCTGTCTCTGCCCCGTCTATGCTATTCGAATAACATATTCAGCCTCTTTTCCGTGAGTTAAAATGGTGGGGTGTATAGGAATCGCACCTATGTTACGAAAGTGTCATTCTCGTGTCCTAACTACTAGACTAACTCCCCGAAATTGGTGAGTCCCAAGTTTCTAAACTTGGCCAGTCTCCTATTCGAAGAATGGCTTTTAAGACCCATAAATTGGTCGCGGCGATGGGTACTGCCCCCACACGAATATTCCGATTAAAAGTCGGCTGCACGTTCTTTGGTAGCTTCACCGCGAAAAATTGGTTCCGAACCTTGGTAACGCTCCAAGTCTTAATGGGTAACAACCATTTGTGCGACTTTCACACTCGTAGGGAATAAAAAAAATCAATGCAAATAACCACACCTAGATATTAGGCTACAAGTATATCGAGTCCTTGACGGCTCTTACGAAATCCGCCTTGCATTAAATTGGCTCTAGAGGCTTGAGTTGAACAAGCAGTGCTTTTTAAAGCGGTGGATTAACAATCCACTGAGTTTACCAATTCTTCTACTCTAGAACCAATTTTACTTGCTGACCTCATTTTTGACTATACACTCATTTGCTGGGGAATTTAGCAGCGTGGCGTCCAAGCCTTTTATGTTCCCTCTATCTTATCACTAAGATGCAAAATTTACCCTAACGATTGAATAATTGCTACACGGCCAAGCTCATAATCGCATTATGAAGTATTAACGACAAATCTCCTTCTCTATGTGCGTTTTTAAAATGGACGAAAACGCTGACTACTTACGATATACCCTTTGGGGCCGTCGTCCCATGGGCTAGGGAATTAATTCCCGCAATGACAGACCAAGTAAATTAAATTTTTGTCTTCACTACATTTCAAGTGTAATAACAATATGTGAGAGAAAAAATATTACAATTACGAAAAGAAGGTAAAACATTCAGAGAAATACAAAAACTTGTTCCATGTAGCGCATCAACAGTTTGGTATCATTGTGGAAAAGGCGCAAAGGAAAAACATAGAAGACAAAAAAGGAAAAACTATGCTCGTATTCAAATAGAGATAAAATCTCACTTCGAAGGAAAATGCAAAATTTGTGGATATAATAAATGTTTGTCAGCTCTGGAATTTCATCATCTCGATTCCTCTAAAAAGGAAAAAACAGTATCTAGGTTTATCCAAGCTGGTTCAAAAAGTAAAGCCTATAAAGAAGCAGAAAAATGTATTCTAATATGTGCTAATTGCCATAGAGAATTACATGAAAACGAAAAGCTTATTCGCCATCCTACAATGACAGACCATTAATTTAAAACAGTTTCGCCTCCCTATAACACTATAGACTTTATTTTTTCTTAACCAGCGCGATTGCTGGTGAGGTTACTAAATTGGAGCACTTGGGGAATTTTGAAATCCCGACGTTCACTTTGGAAGAGTGACACTCTGCCTCTGAGTTACAAGTGCATAAATGGATGCAGCGATTGGGATTGCACCAATGGAGTTCGTCTTATGAGGGCGAATTGAATACTAATTCTCACTGCGATAAAAAATGGTCGTAAAAACTATTAAAGTAATCTCAAAAATCATCTTTCTCTTTGAGTTTACTTTTGTGTATCTATTAATATATGAAAAATAAATATACCAAAGAACAAGTAGAAAACGCGGTTTTAGAATCTAAATGTTATTCAGATGTTTTTAGAAATTTAGGACTTAAAATAAATGGTGGTTCTTATCATTGGATTAAAAATTTAATAAAAAAACATGATATAAATATTACTCATTTCTTAACATCAAAAGAATTATTTAAATTAAATCATTTTATTAAAAAAACTAATTTTTTGGGTATACAAAAAATTGAATCTAATCAACGCATCAGAGCTAAAAAACTTAGAAAATTTATGTTAGATAATAATGTTGATTATAAATGTAACATTTGTAATATTTTAGAATGGCTCGGGAAACCTATGACGCTAGATATAGACCACATTGACGAAAATTGTCTAAATAATCAAATTGAAAATCTTCAATTTCTTTGTCCAAATTGTCATAGACAGAAGACTCAATTAAAATTAAATGGTTGCGTTCGCCAGAATCGGACTGGTCCTTTGCCTTATGAGGACAACGTGCGCCATTACACTCCCACGCAATAAATTGGTCGCTTTCACAAGACTTCTTCCTTGTATTTCCAGCCTCATTGCTGGTGTCCTAGAATTTTAGACGATACGGCGATAAATGGTACAGGCGGTGGGACTCGCACCCACGAAAACTCCGCCCCAAACGGAGTGGCATAGCTACTAACCGACGCCTATAAATTTTAAAATGTTAGTCCCATTTATTCTTTGACGAGAAAATAATGGTTCGGTACTCAACTAGCATAAATTGGAAGTCAGTTTCGGTAACGCTCCGAATATACGAGCAGGTTTGCAATCTGCGGGGTTTTCTTACTCCCTCACTGACTATTATAAAATGGCGGACATGACCGGACCTGCCCCGGCTTAATCATCGTTGACAACGATGCGATTCGACTCCTTCATCTTCATATCCATAAATTGGTGCATCCAGAAGGATTTCCACCTTCACGCTACTATTACTTCGCAACAGAGTCTAAATCTGTCATGGCTGGTTGTTTCATCATGGATGCATTTCTTAAAATTAACTTATCAGAATTAAAATATTTTGCAATCGCTTCTGCTGCCTCCAACTCTGTTTCTCCTCTCTTAAAAAATAATGCTTTGCCGTTTTTTCTCACAATGGCTCTCCATTTAGAATTTCCTTTATCAACTTGAACATAAGCATATTGAGACGCCCTAATCACTTTTTCTTTGACTGATTTGGGGTTCGCTTTTTTATAAAAATGAGAAAATGGAGACAAACTTTTATAGTCTATTTGATAATCTTCGCACCAACGGACAATTGCGTTGCCGGTTAAGTTAAAACTTTTCGCTATTTGCGAGAACGACTTTCCCTTTATTAAAGAAATTAATTCATTTTTTGATGGCCTAATTACTTTACGCTTATTTAATCTAGGGGCAGTTCTCCAGAATGGATTAGGAATATATTTTAATTTATCCTCTCTCGTTGGAGCTTTTAAAAATTCCAGATTGTATTTTTCTTTAATCTTCTTGATTCTGTTATGAGATTTCCCATAAAGATTTCTTCCTAATTTTCTTAATACGTCGGTTGCCGAGTAAGATGTTTTAATGGCTTCTACTAAGACCTGTTCGTCAACCGGTTTTGAGATTTTTCTGATTCCAAAGTTGGTTGTTTTTGAATGGCAATTTGGGCATAAAATCTGTAAATTTTCCAAATGATTATTATGATGATTCCCGTCTTTGTGGTGAAGTTCTAGTGGAATATCGTCTCCTAGCCATGATGTATTTGAGCATACTTCGCACTTCCTTTCTTTTATCTGTTCGTCAAAAAGGCGGAACTTTAATGGGTTAGAGTTAATCCTCCTTTTTCCATTAAAATAATCAGAAATTGGATATTTGAATCCAAATATGCCGCCTCTCCTACTAGCTTGCCCTAAAAAATGAGAATCATCTAAATTAAACTTTTTAATTGTGTTGTAGATTTTTTTATAATTCTCCCCTCCGCGTTCATACATCCCCATTGCTTTAAGAATTGCGGCTACTGATTTTAATTGTTTTTGTTGAATTAACTTGACAGCTTCTTGTTCGTTATATTTCATAAGACACTCTTTAAGATATTATACCGCTGATTGTGCTAAAATTACAATATATTTAAAATGGTGCAAAACTCCAGATTTCCACTGGAAAGCCACTAATTTTGAGTTAGCGAGGTATGGTAGTTCCCGTCAGTTTTGCATGGTGTCATTGATAGGACTCGCACCTATACGCTGCTTTGATTTCGCCCAAAGTTCTCAACCTTGGATGTATTCTATTCCATCACAATGACAAATTGGTGGGAGATGCGAAGCTTTTCACTATCGCAGCAATTCGAATTCAACTGGCCAGTTAACATAAGAATTAGAGTGTTATATTACCCCGCGTTTATCTTTCGCCAATCTCCCGTAAATGGTAGTTCGTGCAGGCTGATGTCCTGCGCCTCTTCGCCTATAAAGCAAACGCTCTTAATCGTGTAAGCTAACGAACCATAAAAATTGGTAGGTATTAAAGGATTCTAACCTATATCTTTCACGTTCGAAGCGTGACACTCTATACATTTGAGATAAATACCCATTAAATGTTTCTTAAAATGGTGTCCCAAGAAAGAGTCGAACTTTCATAATCCAATTATGCACAAGACGCTTCGCAAGCGTAGCCATTACTGGGACGTAAAATTTTGAGTTCAATATTTCATTCTCACTAGAGCTAGGGAATCGCACCAATGCCATATTAAACTTGGTAGTCAAGCAGTAGTAGGAAATAATTTTCCAACCGTTTTGACGACCCTAAAACTCGCTGATTTTTTTCAGAAACCGAGGCTAAACCAGTAAAACCTATCCGACTTCACTGTTTTTCTCTGCACTTACTTCTCCGCTTTGCCGCCACGTCCCCGTCCGAATACGACAACTAACTCGCGGCAAAAATGGTCAGGTGGCCGAGTGCCGACCTCGGTTAGTCAGTTTCACGAACTGAGAAATTAGCCGTTATTATACGCACCTGTAAAAATGCTAGGATAAATTTCTCTATCCCGCGTCTAACCGTCGAAACGATTAGAGGAGTAAAATGGTGGTAGTTGAGGAAATTGCATCCCCGTAGGCCGAAGCCAACGCGTTTACAGCGCGTCACAATTGCTACTCTGTCAAACTACCAATTTAAATTTTTTATAAAAATCTGACAATGTAATAGAAGTATTTGCTTTAATTTCATTTATTGGAATAATATATATCTCATCCAAGTCGGTTAAAACAAACAATATATCAACTTTAGTTTTGTCAATATTTTTACACCAATATTTTTTTTTGTTGCCACCCATAGTTCTCATATTAACAACGTAATATCCTTTTTTATTTTTGTGTGCGGTAGTTTTAACCTGTACCTTTTGTAAATTTACGTTCTCAACTATTAAATCATATTCTTGACTATCTGTTAATGGAATAGATACCGTATATCCTTTAGCACAGTAATGGGCAATTGCTTTTCCAAGGCCATGGTCGCCTTGTTTTTTCGAGTTTTTACAATTTTCAAACATACACCTGTATAATACACAGATTATGACGTTTTATCTAAAAAATTTGGTGGAAGTATCGTTCCCTTTACGCCTGATTCTAACAGGAGGATTTTTCATCCTACGATGGTGGACACATGAGGGTATCGCGCCCTTAATTTTAAACTTGCGTGCAAAGCAAGTACAGCACCTTTGTTGTCACATGGCCCAAAATATTTCATCTGCTAATCAGACCGTTTTTCGGTTCAATCTGCAAACGTTAAAATGGCAAGACGTGAACCATCGCAGGCTCGCTAAGTGGTTTGGAATCACTTGTGCTACTCTTACACCAACGTCCTATAAATTAAATTCAGCTAAGTTGCTAGGGACGAGAAGTAGTCCCCGAATACTCTCATGTCGAAGTGACTTTTTGAACTTGGGCGTAGAGCTAACGCCTCCAGAACTCGTTATTTACTTAACTGAAATTTTTAGCTATTACGGGCAAACCCGATTCAGGTACCAACCCTGACATTTTTATAAGGGGAGTTTTCTCCCCCGACTGGATTCTTTTTAGTTTTTATGATTACTCATGACTGAGTAAATTTGGAGTGCTCGATGGGTAACGCTCCCACTTAAACAATCTTGGCAAGATTGCGCCTCACTTGTCGGCCCCGAACACAAAAATTGGGGAGTCTAATTTCTCTGCTATCACAGTCGTAAATCACTGTATAGAATTGCAGTTTGACCCCGAATTACGAAATTAAAGGAGGCGAGTAAACTCAAACACTCCTGAAAAAATTAAGAAGGTTGGGGCGAGCTAAACTCAAACCCCAATCCTTCATCTTAGTGCCTATTTTGTCCCGTATTAAGGGCATATTCAGCTACTATTCGTCTGGCAGCGAGTATTGTCCTCAAAGCCAGCAGTGTGTTAACGCTGTCTCGCGGTCATCGTCCTCCTCAGAAGCTCTATTAGCTACTTTGGGCTGATGCCACTCAGCGGGATTTTTCTAAGTTTAATCTCAACTTCTAAAGTCAATCTAACATATTCATCCAAACTTGTCAACTACTTTCTTCGCCCCGCAACCAGTCTATTTTACTAGACAAACAAAAAACCCGAAAAACTTTCTTTTTTCGGGCGACCCTACCATCTTATCTTTAATCCCAGTCGCCCTTACATCTGTCTATCCCCCATGGCCCATGTATAATTAGTGTGTTGTATTACGGGTGAATTACCTTTAATGGGATATTCACTACGCAAACTAAATTGTTCAGACACTAATTTCATCTTTCTAATCTATTGTACATTAAAAGAATGTTTTTGTGAAGTTATTTTTAAAACTATTTTTACCGCTTCACCAAACCATCTCTTATCTTTTTCTATCATAGAGCAGATTTATCATTTTGTCAAATCTTTTTTTTAACTATTTTCAAACCGTCAATTTGACACTATTTCGTCTCTTAACTTACTTAACTATAAAATATACCTCAAAAAAAGTCAAGAGATTTTTAAAACTTTCTTTATTTAAATTTTATTCAATAATATTAATCCATCATCATATATTTCAAGATAATGGCATTCAGCCTCGGTAAAGCAACCCGTATTGATATATGGGTTGCCTTCTTCCAAGAAAGCCATGTGGGTATGACTACACACAATATAATCATAACCCTTTGATTTAGAATAGGTTTCGGCATTTTTACGGATTTTGTCGCAGCATTGAATGAAACCCTTTGACTGACGTTTTAAAGCACGAGCCAAAGCTTGTTTTTTAGGACTTAAACACTGAATCCAGTGATAAATAGCCGAAGCAATTTCGGTTGTTATTGGAAATTTAGAAATAAAGGTATCAAATTTATGACCGTGTGTTATATGAAATCTGCTGCCCGAAACTTCAAAATCAAAATCATTTTTAAATTTAAATCCTAATAATTCAGATATCATTTTAGCCACTTCCCCGTCGTGATTGCCAGCGATATAGATAATATGAGTGTTTTTACTCATTTTACGGAGTAGTGATAGGATTTCCCAGTCTTTCTTTTTTAGACGCTTTGTATTATTAACATCAATTAAATCACCGTTTATAATGAGCGTTTCCGTCTTAATTGTCTTAAGAAGATGGATAATTTTGTCGCGCTGACAGACTTCCGAGCCGATATGGAAATCGCTTACAATGGTATATTTTGTGGGCATACCACTAATTACACTATTCTGGTTTAGGATTTTTCCTAATTGAGAAATACTCCGGTTGTTTCTTCTTGCTTCGCGGCAAACCCCTCATTTTACGGCATTTGGCATGACCTCCATTACAAATTCCTCCGAATTTGCCACAAATAATAAGAGGATTTCCATTCCATTCTCCGCTTTTAATTAAAAGAAAACCTTCTTTATTTGGAAATGCGGGTAATAATTCAGGGAATTCTTCAAAAGAAAAGAACCTAGTATTATTTGTTAGTCCATCTTTGCCGCACTGAATGAATTGAGTTCTAAATGGTATTGGTTCCATATATAACTAATTATGCATAATATTTTAGAAAATGTCAAGATTATTCTTTTGCCAAAATATGAGAAGCTATATTCCTAAGAAGTTGACATTTGAGACAATTTTTACCATTGGTGCATTTTTCATTATAAATTTGAGAAAGAAATATCCAGTTTTCGTGAGAGTGATTGAGAAAGTACTTCTTCATGGCCATCCGTAAATTTTCAGAACAGTCAAAAGTTTTATCAATCCCATCTAATAAGCCGCTATTATTCATTGTTCGCTAAGTACCTTTAAAGCACCCACATAACCAAATCTTCCAGTTTTACAAGCGACAGTAGAAACCTTATATTTTTTACCACGAGAATCAACTATGGTGTAAGTATCTTCAGAGTCCCTTCCATCCTTTACACATAAATCCCAATTTTGGATTACTCGATTTCTATCTTCTTCCGCTATGAAGTTTTTCCACCCATGACCCAAAATAGAATTTAAGTCTCTTTTAATTAAATTTAAATAAGCTGGATTAGCCCAAACACATTTACCATCATTATCACTTTCAAAAATTGGAGTTTCCCTATTGTCGAATATCCATTTCTGCCTAGTAGAAATTTTCTCTGTTAATTCTGTATTTCTGGCTAGTTCCCATTGGATTTTGTTTATTTGGTCTTTTAAAGAAGAACCGTGATTAGGAAGGAACTCTTTGGAAATTGTGTCAATTTTTTCTAATGAGTCTTCTAGGTATAAGTATTTATTTTTAATGAATTTAGCTATTTTTTTGCTAATACTCCAAATAAAAGCTAAAATTGCTCCAATTCCAGTTATTATAAATACCCAATTATATATTTCGGTAGAAGATTCCTTTCCTAAAAGGGAGGGAAATTGATTGTTTACAACATGAGAGAGGACGTTAGTAGCAATATCGGGTATTATCATCCATGAATATTACACGAAAATATTAATATTAAGAAGATAAAGATATAAAAATAGGTAAACTACTAATACTTATCAATTCCGCCGCCGTTTTAAGGGCACCAAGAGTAGCAGTAGAGGCATCATCAATAGCGTAACCATTACCTAAATTTGGTGCGATTCTATTATATTTACTTTTTAAAATTTTGGAAGCCTTATAGACTTCAGAGGATTCACCAGCGGAAAATACGATTTTGATGGTATTAAGACCAGCCACAGCAATACTAGGATTAATCATAGAACTAGCCGAAACATCCCAATTAGTGTCTCCAGCGCCAATAGATAACATGTTTAAATCAGATATAGGAACAAAATCTAAGGCTTCCGAAATAACTAATACATCTGGGGCATTGTCGCCTATATTACCACCATCCATTAGTACCATGTTGTTATATTGATAAGCCGGAAAATACGTCTGGGCTGCACTACTTGACCGGCACACTTCCCATAATTTAATGGGGCTATCATTTCCTATAATAACCCAATCTTTGTTCTCAGAAGACTTCTCATAAGACTTAAAGTAAACCGGCCTATCGGTAGCCCAATCATAAGAAGTTATTAGTAACTTTGTTTTGCAGTCTGCTAACGTTGCATCCTTTAGTCTGGATTGAAGAGCGGCTTCTAATGACACGGCGGAATACTTAGCCCCCCAAAGTTCTTCTATATCATTTAGGATGTTTCCTTTAAAAATATTAGGAGCATCTGTTGTAAAAAATGTTTGAATATCCGAAGAAGGTATTCCTATTGACAAACACGCTCCAATTATGCTACCAATCGAAGTTCCACCGATTATATCAAAAAGAGAGTAGCATGGTTTTTTGGCGATATTCTCTAAATTGGCAAGGATAATGGTTTCTCCATAGCCCAAAATTCCACCACCTTGAATTGCAAGAGCGTTCATAAATATATGATATATTACACATATTTAAAAAAAACCCCGATTCAAATTAATGAATCGGGTGCCCTTCTCGTGCTCTACCTCTTGTAAGGTCTAGATAAATTTAAGGCTTCTTGAGTGTCGCAAGACCAGAGAGGGTCAAACCCTGTTGAATACCGTTTGCGACTGCCCCAGCGACCTGTTGAACTGCAACGAGTTGGGCGGGAGTATTTGTGCTGGTATTAGCAGCAATCAAAGAATCTCCAAGTTGGATAGCGTTTGCAATCGAATCGGCTATAACAATATTCGTTACTCCGGCAGATTGTAGACCGACCTCAATAGTAGAGATTGTAACTGCATTCGTTCCGGTAGCTAGCGTCTGCAACGCCTGTTCTGCCCCTACGAAATATACAGCATTTGCTGGTTTACTCTGGATGGCGAGTTCTGTGCCTGTTGAAGCGGCCAATGTAATGGCAGCAAGTTCAGTCGCATTATTGGACGATGATGTGGTTGAGCAACCAACGAAAGCAAAAGCTGTCATGGCTACAATAGATACTGATACAATTAATTTCTTCATATAACCTATATTAAACGATACTTCTTTTTTTGTCAAGTGTTTTCGTAAGATATTTAGAATGAAAACAACTTTACTTCAAATTTAATCGTTGTACTGTTTATATCCGACTTTGTATTAATACTTTGTAAGAATGAAAGATTAGGACGAAAATGATAATTTTTGATTTTAATATCGGCATCAATACCTAAACCAAAATCAAGCCCCTGCGAACCATATAGAAAATCCTGCTCGGCTCCTGTTTCAAAAGTAAAGGCGAATTTATTTAAATATTTATTGTCGGCAAAGGGGAGAATACGATAGTCCGCTAAAGTGGAAATATATGTAATGGGATACCTGTCGCTATAATCTCGATTTCCTAATAAAAGAGTAGTTCCAATTGTTTGGGACGCAAAATAAGAAATCTCACCTTCATATCCATAAGTAGAACCTTTAATACCTTTAGAAAATAGAGAACCAGATGAAATAGTAGGTGCAACAGCAAGAGTAAAATCTCCAGCTTTATACATACTATTTGTGTTTAGTGTTAAAACAGAACTTTGCCCCAACACCCCAAACGACGTTAAAAACAAAACCAACAAAATAACAATAAGATTTTTCATTATTTTTTTGATGTGGCAATGGCGTGTCCAAAATAATAGGAAACTACGGAAATCGTAATATTACTAAAAGTTTCACTTGGAACAACTTTAATAAATTCAAGAGCGCATAAGGTAACTACAAGCAAAATCGTAATAATACCCCTTAAAGAAACTCCCTTGATTTGTGACCCTTCGTTCGTGGGTTGCGATGCAACCGTCAAAGTCTCTGTTTTTATTTCGGGTGAAGGTGAAGCGTTATCTGTCATATAATGTATTATACACTCATTTAAACTAAAATATCTCTTAATGTTTGTGTAATATATGATATGAAGACTCTAAATCAGTACGACAAACAAATCGACCTATTTGACGGAGAGCAGCCAGATTCTTGGAGACGCAATTATTGGAAAGAGAAGTTGAAAAATCCTGACGTAGTTCAGAAAATTTCCGAAGAAATTAACTCGGCTAGTACTACAGCCCCAACAAAACAAGAAAAACAAGATGATTTTTTCTATGCTGGCTCTACCGTTGAAACGGTCTTGAAACCCCGCAATTTACATGAGGAGAGTAAAGATTTTTTTAAAGCCCAACTTGACCTAACTAAAGACGGATTACCTAAGGAAACCATGGGCCAAAATGGCACAACGGTTGATAGTGACCGTGTCCGATTGGATTTGTTCGACCAACAGTGGCACCGAAATAGTGATTTTGCCGCAAAAGCCACATTAAAAGATGGTAAGATGACCATGACTCCTACAGAAGCGTTTATTGAAGTCTACCCTCATGGTAAACAAACACCTGTTAGCGCAGCCCAGAAGCCTACATCGAGCATTACAGACGGCATTCCAGCCAATCACAAGGGCGGCGTTCGTGGAGACGATGGCGGCGTTGTAGATTCTATTCAACTTGAGGAGAAGAGTGGTGCTAGTGTACCAATAGGAGACAGATTTTTACCCGCTCCTACTCAAGACGGAAAACTTCCTTTGCCCGCTAATCCTCAAATTTCTAGTGGAAACCTTCAAGCGAAAGCTTGGGATGGGCAGAAATATGACGACGGAGGCTTTCAAGGCGGATTGGGTACTAACTTGGGCGATTTACTCCAAAAATACATCCAAGATAAAGGTTTGAATTTTAAACAGGAAAAGTAATCTAAATAGGTGTAATAATCAAATATGAGCTTAATAGATGTGTCATCCGCAATTGCAGCAACAAAAGAAAAACAAGTATTAAATAAGCCTTTTAAAACGCCAAAAGGCAAAGCCGCTTACGCCGTATATGTTAAAAACGACAAAGACGCGATTATCCGTGTAGATTTCGATGCTTGTCAAGCGAGCGACCCTACAAACCTCGGTCCACTTTGGACTTCAGAACATTGGGGGTCTCAAGTTAATACTGCAAAAGCAGAAGATAATACTAACACCGCAACACAAACTGTAGACCAACTTTCCAATTTTTATTACGAAGGCAATTATAAGACGAAGGACGAACAGTGGGATGGTTACAGTTTTTATAGCCAACAGGCTCTTATTGATGCAATGCCAAAACTAAAACTTGCTCCGTCAGTTTATACTTTAAACATTCCTACCGCCAAGGAAACAAAGATTGGTTCAGATACTCTCTATAATTCCGAAGTAAAAACTCAATTGGATAAAGCCGCCCAAAAGGTCAAAGACCCAGTGAGCGGCAATATTTAATTAACGCGGTGGTTTGCAAAATCTACTAGGAAATGCGTTTGGAATAGATACTTTTACTTCCTTTGTTACAGGAACGCCCTTCTTAATCAAGCCATCCCGATAATCGTAGAAAATCTCAAATGTCAAGATAAATTTTTATTTAGAATTTGAAACCACAAATTTATAAATAGTAGGAGTGTCTAAAATTTGGGCAAGAGTTAACCAATCAGTTACTGGATTTTCTTTTTCAATGGGATAATCTGTCATAACAACACAAACATTTTCGGGTTCCATTTCGTGGCGGGCTGTAGTTTCGGGGAAAGGAACAATAAATCCTGAATATGGCCATTGATTTACTGGCCTCATACCATCATCAAATTCCTTCCAAAATTCAACATCCTCTTCGTAACACCAGAAACATTCCGAACCGGCAATAAGTTTACCCTCTATTCGGCTCAATAAATTCTCATTTTTAAAAATTAAATCTCCTGCCTTATCGTATTCTTTGGCTAAATTAGCTAAATAATGTTTCATATGAACCGAATTGGTTTCAAATCACCCTTTAAATACAGGGGATGACTAGGACTTCCATCACCGTTAATTTTAAGACAGTGAAGTTTTACTCCGATATTATTTAATAATTGTTTGATATTAATATCTTGATTGTGGTGTTTTCCATGTTTTCCCCAACCCGCTACTACGACGGATGCTTCACTAGCACACTGTAATATATAATGCTGATTATGAACTCCCACTGGATTAGGAACCGCTTTCATATTTTCAGGAGACGTGTCACGCCACGCGAACAAATTCGTCATACAAAAACCACCGTAACCCCAAGCCTTTGAATAGGCTATACATCTGCGAATAGTAGGGTCATCAATGGATTCATCGGCGGTCGAAGGATTGAGTCCTATAAAATTCACATAAAGACTGTTATTATCCCATTTTCTCCAAAGACTATACCTATAAAGTCTATCTGGACTAAAAGTTGTTTCACGATTGGTCATCAGCAAGTAATTACAATGTTACTAGCATCAATTCCAGCATAACATGGAGATAAGCCCGTAAAAGAACAGACGATAAATACTAACTGGCCACAATAACGCAATTTGAAGGTAAACCCAAAATGGAATA
>Ga0302319_10000577_pt1 | contig 82985 bp, 79 predicted proteins | sample Bog_T0_2_FD_203319 | JGI IMG/M metagenome (GOLD analysis project Ga0302319, IMG submission 203319) | Peat permafrost microbial communities from Stordalen Mire near Abisko, Sweden - Bog_T0_2 | ecosystem: Environmental > Terrestrial > Soil > Wetlands > Peat | place: Sweden: Abisko, Stordalen Mire...
TCCCTGCCCGCAATCATAGGCCGTCAAAAGCTTGCATCGAAGATCATTTGAATAGGCCTTTGCCATCTTCTTTATCGCGAAGGCCAGAGCAATTACAGTGTACACCTATTAGTGATATGCTCTAAAGAGTTTAACCAATCAGCTCTGAGTCCAAAAGACAAGACGGGCAAGGTAAAGCAGTTCCCCGAATGGACCTTGAATGATTTCATTAACGTCGCTAGAGAACTGGGTTTGGTAGGGGAAGACGTCAAAAAATTCAGTCATGCGTTGCGCGATTTCAGAAACTACATACACCCCTATCAGCAGATGTCATCCGGTTTCGATCCCGATGAGCATACTCCAAAAATCTGTTGGCAAGTTCTTCAAGCGGCGATCACGCAATTATCAAAATAATGATAGAGTGCCCCAGGTCCGGCTTTTCGGACCTGGGATACTGCGAACCACTGGAATTTCACTGATCGCACAGCCTCAAGCCGAAGTCAACTGGCTGAAGATTTCCGGCAGGCTGACATACAAGGGCGTTCCCTTGACTTCCAGGCGCTCGGCTTCCACCCATTCTGCACCTGCGCACATGCGGCCTGTGCGCGTCTTGGGATCGATAATCCAAACCATCTCCACGCCCATCGTGCGATAGTCGCGTGCGCGCTCCTGAGTGTCGGAGTAAGTATCGTCGGGAGAGAGAATTTCGATCACCAGCAGCGGCGGTTCGATCAGCACATCAGGCTGCGCTCCAGCGGTGAGTACAACCAGATCCGGCACACGAACCCGGCTCTCCGAGACCTGAACCCGCTGCTCTGTGCTGCCGGTGATTCCCCACTGCTTCTCGTGACTGCCGAACCAAAGCGCCAGCAACCACTGTAGTCGTGCGTGTTCCCACTTACCCACGTTGCGCTCCAGGATTTCTCCATCCACGTACTCGCGGTCCGGCTTGTAGCTGATGCCGAGGTACTCATCCAACGGGATGTGCAGAGCCGTGGCCATATTACGGAATATAGCATGATTTCCATGAAGGACTCTGCCGTTTCATGCCGGGCTTCCCAGGTATCGACTTTGAGGCTCGGGAAGCCGAAAACACTTCCTCATCCCCGCCGGCGCAGCTCCAGCTCCACCACGCGCAGCATCTCCGCTTCAGGCGCGGGTTTGCCGGTCCAGATTTCGAACTGGCGCGCGCCTTGCTGCACGAACATCTCCATGCCGCTGATCACCGGGACCCCGCGCGACTTGGCCAGCTTGAGCAGCGGCGTTTCCAGCGGGTTATAGACCATGTCCATGACCAGTCCGGCGTTCAGTTCGTTCTCGGCAATCGGCATGGGCGTCTTGTTGCCGGCCATGCCGCAGGGGGTGGCGTTGATGAGCACGTCGAAGCGGCCCTTGGCGAACTGCTCCCACTTCAGCACGTGGGCCTTGGCGTCCTTGGCCAGCGCCACGGCCTGCTCGTGGATCACGTTGACGATGAAGACCTCCGCGCCCTGGTCCACCAGGCCGAAGACGCCGGCCCGCGCCGCGCCGCCCGCGCCCACGACGGCAATCCGCGCGTCCTTGAGCTTGAGGCGCTTTTCCAGCGGGCGAACCACCCCGGCGACATCGGTGTTAAAGCCGACGATCTTGCCGTCGCTGCTGACCCGCAGTGTGTTGCAGGCGCCGATGCGCGTGGTGAGCGTGTCCATATTCGCCAAGTGGGGCAGGATCTCTTGCTTGAGCGGCATGGTCACGGCCGCGCCGGCCAGCGGCAGCTCGCGCAGCAGCTTCAGCAAGTCGTCCAGCTTTTGCACCTTCAGCGGCAGCAGCACCGCGTTCACCCCCTCGCGGCGGAAGGCGGTGTTCTGCATCAGCGGCGAGAGCGAGTGGTGGATGGGGTTGCCGGCCACGCCAAAGATGCGCGTCGCGTGGTCCAACTGCTCGACGCGGTAGAGGTCGCGCAGAGTGCGGACGGTCGCCTGGCCGGGGGCGGTTTCCGTTCCCTCGGAGAGCGACGCGAAGGTGAAGGCCGCGCCCGCACGCAGGCCCAGCACGCGGCTGACCAGTCCCTCCTCGCCCATGGCGATGCCCGCCATCTGAGCCGAGCGGGAGCGATCCGCGATCAGTTTCAAAACGGCCAGGTTGTCGGCCAGGGATTTCGCTGTCGAAACCACCTTGACGAAATCCGGCCGGAAGGCTTCGATGCGCGCTGCCGCCTGCTCCAGGTTTTTGGTGCGCGTGAAGTCGTGAAAGCTGACCAGCAGCGCCGCGCCCACGGCCCGCAGCGCAGCGCGCAGTTGCTCCAGTTGCCGGGGTGCGGCCTCCTCGGCCGACTCGACCTCCAGATCGACAATCTGGCAGCCGGCTTCGGCCGCCTTGGTCAGCACGTCCAGTTCGGCCTTGAGCGACCCCTCGAAGCCGCCTCCATACTCTTTGCGTCGGCAGGTGGCGATGGCTGTCACCTCGCGATGCGCTTCCAGGAACTCCTTCACTTTGGGCAGCGCAGTGGCCGGCTTGGGCAGCGAGTCGAGGCGCAGTTCGAGGAACCGGGCATCCACCAGCGCCGCCGTCGCCCGCTCGATCAACTCCGCTGCCGAGGAGGCTTGAATGGCCACGCACAGCTTGCCGAGATTGCCCAGGCGCAGCCGCTGAAGGGGCGGGGCAGGCGCGGAAGAAGACGAATTAGAGAGAAAATCAGGCATAAGCGTCAATTGTCGCATCTTATAGCGATTTCCGTCGGGATGCAACTGCGGAGTGCCGCCGATCAGATCCCGCGCTTATTATGGAGGTGACGATTGCGGGCTTTCGAGGCCGCTGAAAACACTTCCCCACCAGGAGAATCCCTTTGTACATCGCAAACGAACAGCGTTACGACACCATGCAGTACCGCCGCTGCGGCAAGAGCGGCCTGCGCTTGCCCGCCATCTCGCTCGGCCTTTGGCACAACTTCGGCGGCGCGGATGTTTTTGAGAACAGCCGCGCGATGGTGCGCCGCGCCTTCGATCTGGGCATCACCCACTTCGATCTGGCCAACAACTACGGCCCGCCTCCGGGCAGCGCGGAAGCGAACTTCGGCGAGATTCTGCGTCTGGACTTCAAGCCCTATCGCGACGAACTGATCCTCAGCACCAAGGCCGGCTACGATATGTGGCCCGGCCCTTACGGCGACTGGGGATCGCGCAAGTATCTACTGGCCAGCCTGGACCAGAGCCTCAAACGCATGGGTGTGGAGTACGTGGATATCTTCTACTCCCATCGCCCCGATCCGGAAACTCCCGTGGAAGAGACCATGGGCGCGCTCGATCAGGCGGTGCGCAGCGGCAAGGCGCTTTATGCCGGACTGTCGAACTACAGCGCCAGCCAGGCCGCCGCGGCGGTAAAGATTCTGCGCGGGCTGGGGACACCTTGTCTCATTCATCAGCCCAAATACTCAATGTTTGTGCGCACGCCTGAACAGGGACTTCTGGATGTGCTGGGCAACGAGGGCGTGGGCGCCATCGCCTTCTGTCCGCTGGCGCAGGGCCTCTTGACCAACCGCTATTTGCAGGGCATTCCCGCCGGTTCGCGCGCCACAAAGGCCGTCTTTCTGAAGAGCAGCGACATCACCGAAGGCCGCCTCAAGCAGATTCGCGCGTTGAATGAATTGGCCGCGCAGCGCGGGCAGTCGCTGGCGCAGATGGCGCTGGCCTGGGTGCTTCGCGATCCTCGCATGACCTCGGCTTTGATCGGCGCCAGCCGCGTCGAGCAGATCGAGCAGAACGTCGCCGCGCTAGCCAATCCCAGCTTCGCCGCCGAGGAGCTGGCTTGCATCGACGCGATCCTGCAGCAGGCGGGGTAAGGTTCGTAGTCTACCCTTAAAATAACCAAACAGTTAGGTGCCCCATCCATTTCGCGTTTTTTGCGAAATGGGTGGGAATCCATGAAGCTCACACCCTGAGTGCCACAACAATCTCTTCGGTGGAGCGCACCCGGCCCATGCGGGGGAAGATGCGCCCGACGCTGTTCGCGTGGCTCTCGGCAGTCGTGCCGGTCATCGCGTCCTCGGCGAAGATCAGCTCGTAGCCGCGCTCGTAGGCGTCGCGCGCCGTGCTCTCTACGCCGAACTCCGTGGAGATGCCGCAGATCACAATCGTTCCCTGCCCCCGGCGGCGCAGTTGCAGGTCGAGGTCGGTGCCGTAGAACGCGCCCCATTGGCGTTTCAGAATCACAATGTCGCTGGGCTGGCGATCGAGTTCGGGAATCAGCTCACTCCAATCGGACGGAAGCGCGCCAAGTGAGCGCATCGCCTGGTCGGTTGGAGTATGCACGCGGTCGGCGCCATCCGGCGAGCCGCCCACATGGACCAGCACCGGCTGCGCTCCGGCGGCTCGCGCCGCTGCCAGCAGGCGAGCGCAGTTGGAGATGACCGCGGGCTTGGTGTGCGGCGCGCCACCTGGCATTCCCGCAATGCCCTTTTGCATGTCGATGACTACGACGGCGGTGCGGCGCGGCTCGAGGGCAAGAGCAACCGCTACTTCCTGTTGATCTGGAGTCGCTCTTTTCTCCTTTTCTTTCACAATCATTTCACGGAGCATCTCTCGAAGAACTTCTTGCCGAGGATGTATCCCAAGCCTTTCCCGCAAGCGGTCAGGAAGATCAATTTTCCCTTCCGTCGCTGTTCCAATCTCCGATTCTTCATCGCTCATTGCTCAATTCCCTCCTCCGCAGGCTGCAAGCTCTCTGCCGGAATGATTCCCATCTCCATGTAGATCGGCCGAATCTGGCTTCGCAGCTTTGGCAATCGCGTCGCAAACCATGCCGCGCCCACAAGCACGACCACGCCGTTCATCAACACCGTCATGGGCGCGCCGAAGTTGTGCGCCATGGTTCCTGCCAGCAGGCTGCCAAAGGGCGCCATGCCCATGAAGGCCATCGTATAGTAGCTCATCACCCGCCCGCGCTTGTCTTCCGTGACAATCGTCTGGATCACAGTGTTACTGGCGGCCATGCCCTGCATCATGCCCATGCCGGCGATGAAGACCATCGCCATCGAGAGCCAGAACCAATGCGAGAGACCCAGTCCGACGAGCCCCGCGCCGAAGACCGCCGCGGCAATGGGAATCATCTTCACCAGCCCGCGCACGTTTCTGCGCGCCGCCAGAGAGAGCGCCGAGAGCAGCGCGCCCAGTCCCATCGCGCCCATCAAAAATCCCAGCGTGTGCGGCCCGCCGCCCAGCACCTTCTTGGCGAAGATCGGCATCAGCACTACGAAGGGCATACCCATCAGGCTGATCACGGCAAAGAGCATCAGGATGGTGCGGATGGGCAGAAACTCCGCGACGTAGGTCCATCCGGCCTGCAACTCCGTGAGCATCGACGTGGCCGCGCGCTTCACCACGGGTGCATGAAGGCGCATCATCAGCAGCGACGCGATGACGGCGATGTAACTGATGCCGTCGATCAGAAAGCACCAGCCCTCGCTGGAGACTGCGATCAGTATTCCGGCCAGCGACGGGCCGATCAGACGCGCCACATTGACCATCGACGAGTTGATGGCGATGGCATTCTGCAGGTCGCGCTTGTCATCGACCATCTTGACCATGAAGGACTGGCGGCCGGGCATATCGAAGGCATTGACGCAGCCCTGCATCACGCTCAGCGCGAGTAGCAGGGGAATGGTGATGTGGCCAGAGAGCGTCAGCGCGGCCAGCGCCAGCGACTGCACCATCGACAGCGTCTGCGTCCACACCAGCACCTGGCGGCGGTCGAGCCGGTCCACCCACACGCCGGCAAAGGGCGCCAGTAGGAAGGTGGGAATCTGCCCGGCAAAGCTGACCGTGCCCAGCAAGAGAGCCGAGCCGGTGAGCCGGTAGACCAGCCAGCCGGTGGCCACGCGCGTCATCCACGTGCCGATTAAAGAGATGGTTTGCCCGCCAAAAAAGAGGCGGAAGTTGCGGTGGCGCAGCGCCCGCCAGGCATGAGAGAAGCCCGCGCGCGGCTCCGCTTCCAGGCCGGCCTCGGTCTCATCCCCCGGCATTGCTGGTTCCATCCCGCCCAAAATTACGCCCTCATTCGCAGTTTATCGTGGCGGGCGTTTCGGGGCGCAGCCTCTCACCCGGATGTGCAGTCGCGCATCTACTGGTTGTAGTCAGTCTTTGTCCTCTTATACCCCGGAAATGAACGAAATATTCTCACCGTCGTTTTGAGTCTATCCAGACTGTCCGCCGGTAGCATCCGGCAGGCACTTACCCATCGCGGCCGGCGAGCTCGCCGCCTCGGAGAGCCTTCGGGTCATCACCTGGAAGTGATAACCCATCACCGCCAGAGTCATCGCCGCGCCAATGCAATGGCGATAGCGCGTGGCCACGGTCAACAGAAACTTCCAGTAACTCCAGCGCTGCTTCCCGAAGACTCCCTGGCGGACAATCGAGGTAACAAAGGCGCGCGCATTGGCGACGGTCAGCCACTGCTGCCTGGTCTTTCTCTCGCCGGTTCGCGGATGCGTGCGGCTCAGATAGAGCCTGACGCGCTCATAGTAGGCCTCGCAGGAGTAGATCCGCTTCAGCACCGAGCGATAACCCTCCACCAGCCGCGCCGCGTCCATGTTAGGAAGAAAGTTCAGCTTGTCGTCCGTGTTATCGCCGTGGCCCGCGTCCACAATCCGGCCTTCCTTCCATAGCCGCCGGAATAACTGGGTTCCGGGCATGGCTTGCAGCAAACCCACCATCGCGATGGGAATGCCGCTTTTCTGGATAAACTCCACCATGCGGTCGAAGATATCGTCGCCATCGGTGTCGAAGCCCAGAATGAAGCCGCCCATCACCTGCATCCCATAACTCTGGATGGTGGCCACGCTCTCCAGCAGGCTGCGGCGCGTGTTTTGCAGCTTGTTGCTGGCGATCAGCCCCGATTCATCGGGCGTCTCGATGCCCAGAAAGACCGAGACGAAGCCGGCGTCTTTCATCAGTTGCATCAGCTCCGGATCGTCGGCCAGATTCAGCGAGGCCTCGGTGTTGAAGTCGAAGCTGGTCTTGTATTGGCCGCGCCATTCGGCCAGCGCCACGCATAACTCCTTGGCGCGCGCCTTGTTGCCGATGAAGTTATCGTCAACGATGAAGACCGACTCGCGCCAGCCGGCCGCGCGCAACTGGTCCAGCTCGGCCAGCACCTGCGAGACAGCCTTGGTGCGCGGCCGCCGGCCATAGATTTCGATGATGTCGCAGAACTCGCAGTTAAAGGGGCAGCCGCGCGAGTATTGCACGGCCATCGTCGAGTAGCGGCGCATCTTGATCAGGCTCAGATCGGGCAGCGGACTGGTTGCCATCTCCGGCCTCTCGGCGGCCTGATAGATGGGCTCGGCTCTTCCCTGCTCCAGATCCCGCGCCAGGCCGGCAATCAGGCTCTCCGCTTCGCCGATCACCACGTGGTCCGCGTTGAGTTCAGCCGCGGAAAGGCTGCTGGCAATCGGCCCGCCCACCACCGTCCGCAATCCACGCGCCCGGCAGCGCTCGACAATGGCCGCCAGCGACTCGCGCTGGATGTGCATCGCGCTGACCAGCGCCACATCCGCCCAGGCCAGGTCGCGGTCGCTGAGGCGCTCGACGTTGGTGTCCACCAGCCGCTTCTTCCACGCCTTCGGCAGCAGCGCGGCCACCGTCATCAGCCCCAGCGGCGGCTGCGCAGCCCGCTTGCCCACGAACTTGAGCGCGTGTTTGAAGCTCCAATAGGTTTCGGGAAATTCCGGGTAGATCAACAGGGCATTCATCGGCTGCCTCCGGGGGTAAGAAGGGCAGTTGGCGGGGATGAATCGCTGCGCTCGGATTCGGCAACTGCTTTCAGTGCGCTCAAACCGGCGCACTGCTCCGAAGGTAGATTGCTCTGCCAGAGGCCGGAAAGATGAGCAAGATGGACCACTTCGCCGAAAAACAGCGCGCTTTCGCGATTCAGCTCTCGGGCTATTTCCGCGGGTCGAGTATGGAGCCGCGGGGAAATCCCGTGGATTCGCGGACCACCAACTTAGTCTCGATGGGATAGTCGCGCTGCGGCGCCGGCGTCCCCTCGACCTGCGCGATGAGCGCCATCACCGCCGCCCGCGCCAGCTCGAAGCAGGACATCTGGATGGTGGTCAGGGGCGGAGTAGTCATCTGCGTCAGATGGATGTTGTCAAAGCCGATGACGGAGAGGTCATCCGGCACGCGCAGCCCGGCGCGGTAGGCCTTCTGCAGCACTCCTATGGCCGTCACGTCGTTGGAGCACATCACCGCGGTGGGCAGCTTGCCGCCGGTGAAGAGCTTTTCCGCCGCGGCCATGCCCCCTTCCATGGTGTGATCGCCTTCCACAATCCGCTCTGCCTCCACCGTGATGCCGCACTCCCGCACCGCGCGATGAAACGCCGCCAGCCGCGATTGCGCTGAATGCAGGCGCAGCGGGCCGCTGATGAAGGCAATATCCCGGTGCCCCAGCGCGGCCAGATGCTGCACGCCCTGTCGAATGCCATGGTGATAGTCCACGCGCAGCAAGCTGATGCCCGGCGCATCCGGCCCCACGTCCACAAAGACCATGGGCACCTTGCGCTCCGCCAACTGTCCCAGCAGCGGCTCTTCAATGCCGAAGGTCATCACCGCCACGCCTTCCGCCTTGCGTTCAACCATGCGGCGAATGCAGCTCTTCATCCGTTCGGGGTCGTAGTTGGTGGAGCTGATCAGCATCTCATAGCCGAACTCCACGGCTACATCCTCGAATCCTTGAATCAATTCGGGGAAAAACGGATTGGTAATCTCGGAGATGATGAGCCCCAGAAGCCGGCTGCGCCCGGAGACCAGGGCGCGGGCCTGGGTATTGGGCAGATAATCCAGCTCTTTGATCACCTCCCAAACCCGCTTGGCCATCTTGGCATTCACCGTGGGGACGTGATTGATGGTGCGCGAGACGGTGGCGATGGAGACCTTGGCCATCCGCGCCACGGTATGAATATCCATGCGCTCTGGATTTCGTGGCGCTCGCCGCTTGGTCTTGGGGGTGCGATCAGTCATGGGGAGAATAAAGAATGCGTTTACAGGATACTCGATACAGCGGGCTGCTTGACAGGCGACGGGAGAAAAAATTACTTTCATCCTACGGGTTGAGAAAAGGTTTACCGCCGCCCTCGGCCACTGTGTATCCTTAGTTTATCCGTGCCGGGGTACGATCATCTATGTGCGTTGTGGAGCATTTGCATGGATTTCCTGCGTTTGCAAGCTGAAGTTCTGGAAGCCAACCTCGAACTCGTCCGCCACGGCCTGGTGCTCTACACCTTTGGCAACGCCAGCGGCATCGACCGCGAAGCCGGGATCATCGCCATCAAGCCCAGCGGCGTTCCCTACGAGCGGATGACGGCCGCGGATATCGTTCTCTGCGATCTCGACGGCAAGATTATTGAAAGCCGGCTCAAGCCCTCCTCCGATCTGGAGACGCATCTGGAGCTTTACCGGGCCTTCCCGGCCATCGGCGGCGTGGTTCACACCCACTCCGAATTTGCCACCTCATGGGCGCAGGCAGGGCGCGGCATTCCCGCCTTCGGCACCACCCACGCAGACTATTTCCACGGCCCGGTGCCGGCCACCGAAGCGCTCAGCGACGAAGAGATCCAAGGCAAGTACGAGCTGAACACCGGCAAGGCCATCGTGCGCCGCTTCAGCGCTCTCGATCCCATGGCCATGCCGGCCGTGCTGGTGGCCGGCCACGCACCCTTCACCTGGGGCAAGACTCCGACGGACGCAGCCTACAACGCCGTGATCCTGGAGACGGTGGCGCGCATGGCCGTTTACACGACTCTGCTGCGTCCCGAAAGCGCTGGCGTTTCCCAGGCGCTGCTCGATCGGCACTACTTCCGAAAGCATGGCGCGGATGCAACTTATGGACAAGAGAACAGCTAGCAATTGGCCGCTCAGGAAAGAGGTTTGAAACCGTGATGGTGAACTGCATGACCCACCTTGCATCGCCGGCCCTGCTGGCCTTCTTCAGCACCGCTCCGATGGCGCATCTCAGCCTCCTCGACATGATCGTGATCGCCGTCTACTTCGGCATGGTGATCTGGATCGGCATCTACCTCAAGGGCCGCTCCAATACCAGCGAAGAGTTCTTCATGGCCGGCCGCGAGATGACCGCATGGATCGCCGGCTTGAGCTTCGTATCCGCCAACCTCGGCTCGCTGGAATTGATGGGCTGGGCCGGGGCGGCTTACCAGTATGGCATTCTGGCCACCCACTGGTACTGGATCGGCGCCATCCCCGCCATGCTCTTCCTGGGCCTGGTGATGATGCCCTTCTACTACGTCAGCAAAACCCACTCGGTCCCCGGCTATCTGCAGTTGCGCTACGGCGAGCACGCCCGCATCCTGGCCGCCATCTCCTTCGCCATGGAGATGATCCTGATGAGCGGCGTGAATATGTTCGCCATGGCCGTGGTGATGAAGGTCGTGCTCGGCTGGAGCCTCACCTTCAGCATTCTGATCTCCGCGGTGGCGGTGGCGATTTACGTCACTCTGGGCGGCTTGCGCTCGGCCATCTTCAATGAGGTTATGCAGTTTGTGCTCATCTGGGGCGGCGCGCTGCTGGTGCCCATCCTCGGCCTGGTGCAGGCCGGTGGATGGAACGGCCTGAAGAAACAGATTATCTCCAATATGCATTCGGACAGCTACTTTCATATGTGGCGCGACACCGGCCACTTTGCCTCGAACCCCATGGGCACTCACTGGTCGGGCATCGTACTCGGCCTGGGCTTTGTCATCAGCTTCGGTTACTGGACCACCGACTTCCTCGTCGTGCAGCGCGTGCTGGCTGCCCACAACCTGCGCGCCGCGCGCATGGCTCCGGTTATCGGATCATTTTTCAAGATGGCCGTTCCCTTCATCGTCATTCTTCCCGGTCTGCTGGGCCTGGTGCTCTTGCAGAATCCCGATGGCAGCCGGATGCAACTGGTGGGCCAGGACGTAGTGAAATCCTGCACGGCCGACGAGTCCGCGAGTCAGATGGACGCCACGGGATGCGCCGCGGCAATGTCCAAGACCACCCTCCCCGCTGCCTATCAGCAAAAGGTGCTGACCGGCGCCGCGGGAACCGAACTGCACAGCTATAACGATGCGCTGCCCCTGATGATGGTTCGCTATATGGGCCCCGGTCTGTTGGGCCTGGGCATCACCGCGCTGATCGCCGGCTTCATGAGCGGCATGGCCGGCAACGTGAGCGCCTTCTCCACCGTCTGGACCTACGACATTTACAAGCCGCTCATCAACAAGAAAGGCTCCGACAGCCACTATGTGCTGGTCGGCCGATGGTCAATTCTGATTGGCGTCGCGGTCTCCATCGGCGCAGGCTACCTGGTGCAGCACGCGCACGGCATCATGGATTACGTGCAGGCGCTCTTCAGCTTCTTCATCGCGCCTCTGCTGGGAGCCATCCTGATGGGAATGTTCTGGAAGCGAGCCACCGCGCCCGCCGGCTTCCTCGGCCTGCTGATCGGCATCATCTCTTCGGTCAGTATGTTTGTGTGGGTCAAATTCGATCACGCGGCGCTGGGGATAGTTGCGCTCTATCCCGATGCCACCGACATGGCCGCGAATCTCTACCGCGCATGGTGGGCCTTCTCCATTTCCGTCATCGTCATCTTCCTGGTCAGCCTGGTCACCAAGCCAAAGCCCGTCGCCGAATTGAACGGCCTGGTCTATGGCGCAACTGTTCTGCCCAAGGAAGAATGGGTTCCCTTCTACAAGCGAGTATGGGTCTGGGCGCTTCTGGCTATCTGCATCTTTGCCGCGCTCAACATTCTGTTCTGGTAGCCCTTGTTGTTCTCTCAGTGAGATGAGAAGAGGAAAGGATCAAGAATTATGCATGGTTCGGAAATTCAAATCTGGTTTTTCATTGGCTTATTGCTGCTGATTTATGGGGTGCTGATCTTTGGCTATGGCATCTTTGAACTGGCCACCGGATGCTACCCCGCCGGGGTTCAGTTGACCAGCCTGCACACTCCCATCTGGTGGGGCGGCCTGCTGACGGCGCTGGGCGTGCTCTACTGCGTCAAGTTCCGTCCCGGCCGCGCGTAGTTGGAATTTGTATCCCACCCTAGATCACCCCAACGACCAAGACCTGTCGTTGGGGACCCCGAAGCCGCAAAAACAAGTACGCGGCGAGGGTGGGGCACCCTGCAATAAAAACAATTTCATCAACCATTTCAACTGCCGCGCACGCGGCAAAGATCAAGGGAGCGAAAAACATGGCAGCACAAAAGAAAGTGACTTTTGGCGTAGTGGTAGGCAACCGCGGCTTCTTCCCGGATCATCTGGCGAAGACCGGACGCGAAGAGATCATCAAGGTTCTGGAGGCGGCGGGCGCGAATGTCGTGGTCCTGAGCCCCGAAGAATCCAAGCACGGCGCGGTGGAGACCTACGCCGAATCGCAAAAGTGCGCCGAGCTCTTCAAAAAGCATGCCGACGAGATCGACGGCATCATCATCACGCTACCCAACTTCGGCGAGGAGCGCGGCATTGTGGATGCGATTCGTCTCTCTGGCCTCCGGGTTCCAGTGCTGGTGCAGGCCACGCCCGACCGCTCCGGGGAGATGACCATCGCCGTCCGCCGCGACAGCTTCTGCGGCAAGATGAGCGCCTGCAACAATCTCATGCAGTACAAGATTCCCTACTCGCTCACCACGCTGCACACCGAGAGCCTCACTTCGCCGGAGTTCACCGCCGACCTCGCCTGGTTCACCTCGGTCTGCCGCATCGTCACGGGCCTCAAGAATCTGCGCATCGGCGCCATCGGCGCGCGTCCCGCGGCCTTCAACACCGTGCGCTACTCCGAGCGCCTCTACGAGAGCAGCGGCATCTCCATCGAGCCGATTGACCTCTCGGAGATCTTCGGCCGCATCGCCAAGATGAACGACAACGATGATGCAGCGCAGGCCAAGCTGGCCGCCATCAAGAGCTACGTCAGCACCGGCAAGGTTCCCGAAGCGGCGCTGCTCAAGATGGCCAAGCTGGGCGCGGTCATCGACACATGGATGAAGCAGACCAACTGCGCGGTCACAGCCGTGCAGTGCTGGACCTCCTTCGAAGAATACTTCGGCGTTGTGCCATGCACCATCATGAGCATGATGAGCAACGATCTGATTCCCTCCGCCTGCGAAGTGGATATTCCCGGCGTGCTGGGAATGTACATGATGCAGCTGGCCTCCGGCACGCCCTCGGCGCTGCTGGATTGGAATAATAATTACGGCAGCGACCCCGACAAGTGCGTCTGCTTCCACTGCTCGAATCTGCCCAAGCACTTCTTCGCCGAGCCGCCGACGATGGACTATCAGTTGATTATCGCCGGCACAGTCGGCATTCAGAACACCTTCGGCACCTGCGTGGGCCGCGTCAAGGCCGGCGTAATGAGCTATGCGCGCTACTCCACCGACGACAATCACGGCATCATCCGCGGCTATACCGGCGCGGGCAGCTTCACCGACGATCCTATGGAGACCTTCGGCGGCGCGGGCGTGGCCCAGATTCCCAACTTGCAGAAGCTGCTGCGCTTCATCTGCCGCGAGGGCTTCGAGCATCATGTGGCCGCTAACTTCAGCGACGTCTCCAAGGCCGTTCATGAAGCCGCAACCCGCTACATGGGCTGGGATTCCTACCTCCATGGAGAAGAAGTCTAGCGCCGTGACAATTGAATTGCGAAACAATCATGACTGAAGAAGTGAATAAGTGAAGAAGTGAATGAGTGAGTGAAAAACGCGCGCTATTCTTACTTCACTCATTCACTTCTTCACTTTTTCACTATCAACCTGTCACGAAACTAGTTTAGAAGGAAAAGAAAGATGACCATCGTAGCTGGAGTTGATTTTGGCACACTGAGCGTGCGCGTCTCGATCATGGACAGCGAGCGCGGCCGCCTGGGCACGGCGCTGGCGGAGTATCCGCTGCATCGCCGCCGCGAAGATCCGGACTTTGCCACGCAGGCACACGCCGATCAGATGAGCGCGCTGGCCGCCGCCACTCGCGCGGCGGTGAAGGAGGCGGGCATCACGAGCGATCAGGTTGCGGCCATCGCTCTCGACACCACCGGCTCCAGCGTCGTTCCCGTGGACGCGCAGATGCAGCCGCTGAATGAGTATTATTTGTGGTGCGATCATCGCGCCCACGCCGAGGCCCGGGAGATTACCGAACTCGCACACAGCGAAAAACTCGAAGCCATCGACTGGTGCGGCGGCGTCTATTCGCACGAATGGGGCTTCGCCAAGCTGCTCCACTGGCTGCGCAACAATCCTGACAAGCGGGCCAAATTCGCCTCCGCCTTCGAGCACTGCGACATGGTGGCGGCCACGCTCTGCGGCATTACCGATCCCAGGCTCGCCAAGCGCAGCGTCTGCGCGATGGGCCACAAATGGATGTGGAATCCCAAGTGGGATGGCCTGCCGCCGCAGTCGTTCCTCTCTAAAGTTGACCCGCTCTTCGACGGCGTCCGCGAAAAACTCTCCGGCGATTACCTTACCTCCGATCACCTCGCCGGCCATCTTGCGCCGAAGTGGGCTGAAGAACTGGGCCTGCGCGCTGGTATCCCCATTCCCGTCGGCGCATTCGATGCGCACTGGGATGCGCTGGGCGCGGGCTGCCGCGAGGGCGATGTCGTCAACGTGGTCGGCACCTCCACTTGCATCATCGCGATGAGCCGCCAGACGCAACTGATTCCCGGCGTCTGCGGCGTGGTGCCGGGCAGCGTGCATCCGCAATTCACCGGCATCGAGGCGGGCCTCTCGGCGACGGGCGACATCTTCGAGGCCATCGCGCGCCGCGCCGGCGTCAAGGTTGCCGAGCTTTCGGTGGGACTGGAAAAATATCGCGCCGGGCAGACCGGCCTGCTGCGACTCACCTGGGACAACGGCGATCGCACCGTGCTCGTCAATCCGGAACTGGGCGGCGTCACGCTGGGCTGGAATCTGGTGCAGACCGCGCAGGACGAACTCTTCGCGGCCATCGAGGGCACTGCCTTCCACACCCGCATCATCCTCGAGCGCATGGCCGAATACGGCGTGCCGGTAGAGCGCGTGATCAACGCCGGCGGCATCCCGCAGAACAATGCGGTGTTGAATCAAGTTTACGCCGACGTGCTCGGCAAGCCGGTGCTGGTCCCGGCCGGCGTGCCCACCAGCCGCGGCTCGGCGATCATCGCGCTGCTCGCCGCCGGAGCCTTTCCGACGATTGAAGCCGCTCAAGACAAGCTCTGCCTGCCCTTCACAGTCTTCACGCCGCGCCCCGCAGCCACGGCCATCTACGAGCGGCTCTTCGCGTTGTATCGTAAGGCCTACTTCGCGCTGGGCACGCGCTCGGCGGAGGCTGTGCCCTTGGGCGACATCCTGCCCGAACTGCGCAAGATCGCTGCTGAGGTTGCGGAGCAGACTTAAAAAAGGCTGATTGAGATTCGTCGTATCCCACCCTAGCCGCAAAAACAAAAACGCGGCGAGGGTGGGGCACCCAGACTTTATCGGTGATGGGCCAGCAGAAACATCAGCAGCAGAAGCACAACGGGAATCAACGCCAGCCCGCCGTAGTAGAGCACCTTGCGCAGGTTTTGCGACTTCCGCTTCTGCCAGTCGCGCAACTCGATGCGGTCCTCCACGCCCACTTGATCCAAGTGCGCCAGATCCCAGGCAAACTCACTGGCCTTCGCGTAGCGGTTCTTCGGATCCCTCTCCAGCGCGCGATAGATGACCTCCTGTAACTGCGGGGAGATCGCCGGATTGGCCACCGTGGGCGGCACTGGGTAATTCAGCAGGCGCTCATTCATCGCGGCCATCGGATTCGGCCCGTTGAAGGGCAGCTTGCCGCTGAGCATCTCGTAGAGAATCACGCCCATTGAATAAATGTCGCTGCGCCCATCGCCGCGCCTGCCCTTCACCTGCTCCGGCGAGATGTAGTTGGGCGTGCCGATGGCGGCGGTGAAGTTGGCGTAGGTGAGGCGCTTGGCGGCCGCGTCGCCGGCGATGCCAAAGTCAATCAGCTTGATGTTGTCGTCCGCATCGACCATGATATTTTCCGGCTTCAGGTCGCGATGCACGACGCCGTGGGCGTGAATGTAATCCAGTCCCTCCAGCACCTCGCCGGCGATGCGCAGGGCGCGCTCCTGCGAGAGCGGTCCTTCATCGAGAATGGCGCGCAAGAGGCGGCCCTCGCACCATTCCATGACCATGTAAATGCGCGAGCGCTCCTCGCCGCCGTAGACGCGCATCACCTTGGGATGATCGAGCTTCTCGCCGATGCCGGCCTCGCGCTGAAAGCGGTCGAAGAGGATGGGGTCGGCTTCCATATCGGGGTGAGGAATCTTCAGCGCCACCTGGCGGTTGTCGCGCGTGTCGATGGCGCGGTAGATGGAGGCCATGCCGCTGCGGGCGACCGGCTCTTCAATGCGGTAGTAATCGATCTCGGAACCGGCCTCAAAGCCGTCGTGAAATCCCATCGCGCGGCACACTCCATCGTGCTGATTGATTCTACTGTATCGGGAAACGGCGCGAAAACAGTAAGGGTTCCATAAGAGTTCTGTTGAGTGTTGTCAGGAACCACTCAGGCAGGCATCCGGTAGGGCCGCCCGCGGTACATCCCCACCTGCTCCACTGAGCGGACGCGGATCACCTGCGCGGTGGTGTTGTCGTTGCCGTCCACCTCGACGGCGCGGGCCACCAGTTCGCGGGCAATCTCGTCGATCTTCTTGTCTTGCGAGACGATCCATGCCATCTCTTCCTCGTCCATCTCGTCATGCAGGCCGTCGGTGCAAAGCACCAGCACGTCGCCGGCCAGCAGCGTGAGCGCGGTGGTGTCCGGCGAGACGAACATCTCTTTCCCCACCGAGCGAATCAGAACGTGCCGGGAGTCGGACTCGGCCGCTTCCTGCGCGGTGATCAGCCCCATCTTCCTCTGCTCGTTAACCCAGGTATGGTCTTGCGTGACCTGCCTGGCCGCGCCGTTGCGGATCAGGTAGCAGCGCGAGTCGCCCACATGCGAAACGACCGCCTGATTGTAGCGCAGGGCGCAGGCAACCAGCGTGGTGGCCATCTTCCGGCCCTGGTACTCAGGCTTCAGCGAGCAATCGTGAACGGCGGCGTTGGCTTGCTCAATCAGGCGCGGCATCAGAGTTGTAAGCATTGTGGCGGAAGGAGCTTTGGGAAATTCTTCGATGAGAGTTTTGACGACCGTGGCCGAGGCAACCTCGCCGTAGTCCATGCCGCCCACGCCATCGGCGACGGCGAAGAGATAACCGTGGCTTCGAGCCTGGCGGCGCGAGGTGGGAATGAACGAGCCCATCGCGTCCTCGTTGTTGGTGCGGACTTTGCCGAAATCGCTGACCTGGCCGAACTGAACGTCGAGCATGAGGGTCGCCGCCTGGAGATATTTCTTCGATGTTTGCAAAAAAGAATGCGATTCAGAAGCAAGGATAACCGGGACTGGGTCAGGGCTTCGCGGGCTGCGAAAAAAATTTCTATCCATGACGAATCCTCTCCTTGTCTGCAAACGTGCCACCGGGTGGCACCTCCTGCCTCGACTTGCAGAGCAGGAAGAGCCACCCAGCGGTTGCGGGAAGCTGCGGTTGAGTGAGCCTACTCAGCCATCACCTTCGAGGTGAGCAAAATCTCCTTGCCCTTGGCCTTCGAGGAGCGCAGGAAGTAAATCGCGCCGTAGATGCCCCAGATGGCTGAGATCGCCAGCGCCAGCAGCGGTTCCTTGAAGGTGCCGAGCCCGAAGACCGGGCTGATCAGGTAGAAGGCCATGCAAACCAGGTTGGCCAGCAGCCCGAAGCCGGGGATGAGAGTATGACGCACAAAGCTGTAGTCGGGCCGCCCGTGGAAGGCCACAATGCACAGGAGGCAGCTCAGTGCATACAGGATGAAGGTGCCGAAGTTGGAGGTGAGCGTGATGGTCAGCAGCGAGTTCGGCAGCGCGGCCAGTTGGTCATGCGAGAGGTAGCCCCAACTGGAGAAGAGCCCTTGCGGCAGCGCCTTGATGGCCGCATCGGTGGGCGCGCCGGCGTCGCCAAAGACCAGCGAGACAGCGATAACGCCGATAACTGCCGAGATGGCGACCAGCGTCCAAATGGCCTTGCGGGGGCTGAGCGACCCGGCGTGCAGGATGCCGAAGTGCTCGGGAGCCTCATCGTCCTTGCCCATCGCGTAGGTGACGCGGGCGCCGGTGTTCATGCAGCTCAGCGTGGTGCCGATGAGCGCGAGGAAGACCGTGAATGCCTCCGCCAGCATGAAGTAGTGGCCATTGCCGTGGCCCAGCAGCGCGTCGCCGACGATGATCATCATGTCGCCGATGGGCGCGGCTGAACTTGAGGCGTTCGCCATGCTATACCCCGAGTTGAGGAAGTAGTTGGCCGCGAAATACTCGATCAGGTAGCAGACCAATCCTTGAATCAAGAGCGAGGCGATGACGGCAATCGGTATGTGCTTGGTTGGATTCTTGGCCTCGCCTCCCATCGAGGTGACCGATTCAAAGCCGACCAAGATCAGGATAGCGACCGTGGCCTGAATGAACAGGTAACTGAACTTGTGCGGCGATACCACCGAGGCCGCATTGGGGTGAGAGAGGAAGGCGCCGGTCGAGTCCTTCTCAGGATAATCAATGACGAAGGGAACCGGCTTGCCGACCGCGTCGAGCAAGGGCAGAGGCGCGCCGCTGGCATCGCGGATCGTCGAGCCGTCCTTGGCAGTGGCGAACTGGTACGAGTAGGTGGCCAGCGTCTGGTTGTCATACTGGAATGCAGCCGTGCCCGCCGGATGGCTGACACGATAGCCGACCGCCAGGAAGCTGAAGACGATCAGCGCGGAGATCTGAATCACGTTGATCGCCAGGTTGACCGCCGTGGAAGCGCCCGCGCCCTTGGACGCGATCCAGCCGACGAAGATCGAGAAGACAACCGCGATCAGCGCCATGAAGAGAGGTCCGGGATTCGAGCCGCTCATGATGCCGGGATAAAGGAAGCCGACCACATAGCCAACGAAGATGCCGGTGGTGGCCACCATCACGCCGGGGTAGACCCAGTAATAAAGGTGAGAGCCCCAGCCGACGATGAACTTGGCCACGCGGGCGTACTTGAAGGCCTTGTCCTTGGACAGCAGCGCCTGCTCCGCGTAGTAGTAGCTCGACCCGGTGCCGGGATAGAGCTTGGAGATTTCCGCGTAAGCGACCGCCGTGGCCAGGCAGAGCAGCAGGGCGCCGAAGATGCCCAGCCACATGGCTGGCGCGGTGGTTCCGGTGGTGGCCTGGATGTAGAAGGTGAGCCATAGGAAGGCGCCGGGGGCGATGAGGGCCATTGCGTTGCTGGTCAGCCCTGTAAGGCCCAGGGTGGCTTGCATCTGAGGTGCTTTCTGATCTGCCATGAGCTTTCTCCTTAGGATTGAATTTCGTAGGTCTGCCCGGCGGCTGGCCCCGGGAATTGCGTAAGGTTCACCTGCGCCCGTATCACTTGTGCGATCCGGCGTGTGTTAGTTGAATGTTAGGAGCGAAGTGATAAAGATGAAATGATGAAACAGTTCTTAGTTCTCAGTTATCAGTTGTCAGATCATTACGCTTTTCTGACAACTGATAACTGACGACTGCTTTTACTGCCTGAAACCGAATACCGTTCCGGCGCGTTGACCTTTCTATTTTCCGGCGATGTTGCTGCCGAAGATGAAGCCGAATTCACCCACGGTCCGAAACTGGCCGGAATCGGCTCCTGCCTTGCCAAAGACGTCTCCCGCCGTGAAGCTGGAAGTATGCACATAGGCGAGATCCGCGCGTACAAAGAACCCGCCCTTCTGATAGGTGGGTGTTGCCGTAAAAGTGGTGCCTGCGCTGCCAGCCCCATAGCCTAACAAATTAACCGATCCGTCGGTAGCACTCCCCGAACTCGTGAGGTATTCCACGCGCACCGGAAGCGAGAAGCCGCTCTTGAAGGCATAACTGGCGTTAATCGCGCCGCCAGTTGAGGAAGTACCCGTGGGCACGCCTACCTTCGCGTTGGTCGGCAACTTGCCGTACTGGAAGTACGGCGAAATGATCCATGGACCCTTGGTGTACGTATAGATCAGCGCGTGCATATAGCCATTGTTCTGCACCGGTGTGGCCGCTGTTTGATAGGCGGTCTGTCCGAGGTTCCCCATCCCGTCGTACACCAGGCTATGAGGCCCCTTCGTAAGGGTTAGCGAGCCCGAAAGCCAGGAGTAGCGGTTGGAATAGTAACCGTCATTCCAACTGATTGCGCCAGACAGGTATTTACCCATGGTCTGATTGATCTGGATGCCGTGATTGATGGCGTTTTCCTGATTCCAAACAATGCCGCGCTCGATGTTGAAGTTCTGGTACGTAAAGGTGGACTCGGCGCCCATCAGTGTAGGCAGAGAGCCGATAAGGAACTGGGTGGTCTTTCCTACCGGCAGCTTCAGGTAGGCGACCGGAACAGGCCCATAGAAATTGTTCACGGTATTTTCGGCGTTCATAAACGACACGCCGAGCGTCGGCATGGTGTATACACCTGCCTGGATGTAGTACTGAACCTTTCCGTCCGCCTTCTGAATAAAGACTTCCCCGTTGCTGAGAGTTGCCTGCTTCGCGTCGTCTCCGGTAATGGCATTGTTCTGGCCCAGCGCATAGCCGGTCAGGATGCCATTCACAGAGAGCTTGCCGAACGGACCGGCATCGAAAACAGCCGGCGGAAGCCAAGTCAGCGGACCTGTGAGAACAAATGTGGAGAGCGGAGCCGGGGCGGCAGGCGCAGCCGCGGGGGCCGCGGCGGGAGCGGTTGCTGGCGGGGTCTCGGGTGCCGGCGCAGGCGTTTGCGCGCTTGCCATCAAAGCCATTGCCATGGCGGCGGCGGCCATCGTTCCCAGTATGCGATTCGTGTTCATCATCGGCTCTGTTCCTCCAGAATAGATTTGTGTTGAAAGTCGCGGTATGAATTCAGCCAAAAGCAGATTCCCCGGAAGAGGATTCACTCGCTCCCTGAGTGCTCCGGTCGCTTCGGATTAACTCTAGTAACGCATTGATTGCATAAAAATTTCGTGAGGAACTCATGATGAACGCGTAAGGAAATCGTAAATAGGATTATTGTCTCTCTTCAGCGGCGGAAGCGATAGACAGGAACTTCAGTGAGAAATCAATCCTCCGCCTGATAAAATTCGCCTTGAGAGTTTCCTTACGATTTGCGTGTAACACTTGAAGGGTGATGTTGCAAGAACTCAGGACGAGACTGGAAGCCGGAGATACGCTGGACCACTATCGCCTGGATGCGATGGTGGCGCGCAGCGGCATGTCCACGCTCTTCAAGGCCACCGATCTGAAGGACGGCAAGCTGGTGGCCATCAAGGTTCCCCATGCTGAGATGGAGGCCGACCCGGTCCTCGTCGAGCGCTTCAATCGCGAGGCGGAGATCGGCCAGCAGCTCGATCATCCCGGCATTGTGAAGACCTACGACGGCGAGCAGCGCAGCCGCAATTACATGGTCATCGAGTGGGTCGAGGGCCGTCTGCTGCGCTCAATCCTGAACCAGGAGTGCCTGAGCCAGGCGTGCAGGCTGCCCATCGACCGCGCCGTCAACCTCACGCTGGCGATTTGCGACGCTCTCGACTATATGCACAAGCGCGGCGTAGTACATCGCGACCTGAAGCCGGAAAACATCATGGTCGATGCCCAGGACCGCATCAAGCTGATCGACTTCGGCATCGCGATGAAAGAGGACGCGCGCCGCCTGACCTTTGCCGGGCCTAATCCGTTATTGGGCACGCCGGACTATATCTCTCCCGAGCAGGTGAAGGGCCAGCGCGGCGACCAGCGCAGCGACATCTATTCGCTGGGCGTAATGCTCTACGAGATGCTCACCGGCCAGCCGCCCTTCAGCGGGCCCAATCCTCTGGCGGTGATGAACGAGCGCGTGCTGAACGACCCCCAGTCGGCACGCAAGCTGAGGGCGGAGATTTCGCCGCAGTTGCAGGAGATTCTCTATCGCGCCCTGGAACGCGATCCGCGCCACCGCTACGCGACCGCACAGGAGATGGCCTGGGAACTCGATCATCAGGAGCAGGTGGGCGTGGATGAGGACGCGCGGAAGACCTCGCTGCGCGGGCGCATCTTCCCTAATGGGCGCAAGCTGCTCTTCTATGCGTGCCTCGTGCTGGTGCCGTCGGTACTGTTTGCGCTGATGCTGCTGCTGGCGCGGCGGTAAATCAGCAAGTCAGCGAGTCTCCGTTAAAATCTGGAAAGGTTTGGGCTGGATTTGCCGCGCAAAAAGTGGTACACTTGCGTACACAACGGAGGTTTCCCATGGCCACACAAAGTATCGGTATTCGCGAATTCAGAGACAAGCTGGCCACCTACCTGCTCCAATCCGAGGGGCCGCTGGCGATCACACGCCACGGCGACACTATCGGCTATTACCTGCCGACGCGCCGCAAGCGCACCGAGGCCGAGAAGAAGGCTCTCGAAGAGGCAGCCTTGCGCGTGCAACAGGATATGATCGCCCATGACGTTACCGAGGATGAGATCATCGAGGACTTCAAGCGGCTGAGACGGGAAGGGCGCAAATGAGCACGCCGAAGGGTATGGTACTGGATGCCAACATCCTCTTGAGAGCGGTCTTCGGAAATCGCGTCCGTGAACATCTTAATGCGTATGAAGATAATGTGGCCTACTATACGCCCGATGTCTGTGTCACAGATGCGAGGAAGTACATTCCAGAGATTGCGGCGCGGCGGGGAACTGATCCTGCATTGGCTTTTTCGGCTCTGGACAAGATCATAGACAGCCTCATTCACGTAGTCGATTGCAGCCTTTACGAGGAGTTCGAGGCGCGCGCCCGGGCGCGAATCTCCCCGCGCGATGCCGATGATTGGCCAGTCATCGCAACCGCGATGCTGATCGATGCGCCCATCTGGACCGAAGACCAGGACTTCTTTGGCAGCGGCATCGCCACCTGGACCAGCAACAAGATCGAGATCTATCTGCGCGACACGTAGTCTGCTGGTTCCCTATTCCATGCCTTACCGGTACGACTCATCCCTGTGAATCACGAACTCCGGATAAGCGCCGCCGCCCAGCTCGTGCAGGTCCATGCCGATGCGCTCGCCGTCGGCATCCACGCGGAAGGGCACAACGCGGTTGAGCAGCCAAAACAGCAAATAGACCAGTGGCAGCACCAGGCCCAGCAGTGTGGCGATGCCCACCAACTGAGCCACCAGTTGCCCCGACTGCGCGGCGAAGATGCCCGCGGCCAGCAGACCCCACAGGCCGCCCACGGCGTGAACCGTGATCGCGCCGGAGGGATCGTCGATGGAGAGAGCCAATTCCAGCAGTTCGACCAGCAGCGGCGTGGCAATGCCGGCGACGATGCCGACAAAGAGCGACTCGCCCGGTGTGACGATGCCCGCGCAGGCGCTCGAGGCCACCAGTCCAGCCAGCCAGCCGTTGGCGCAGAGGCTAGCGTCGGGCTTGCCAAAGCGGAAGCGCGTCACCGCGAAGGTGGCCACGAGCGCTCCCGCGGCGGAGAGCAGCGTATTGATCGCCGTCACAGGCAGCGCGCTGAGCGGCGCATGGAGCCAGAGCAGCGCGCCGGCCACGTTCCACGCGAGCCAGCCTACCAGCGCCAGCAGGCAGCCGAAGAGGACATAGACAGCATTATGGCCGGGCAGCGCGGTGGAGAGGCCCTCCTTGGGAAACTTGCCCTTGCGCGGCCCGGCGATCCACACCACGGCCAGCGCGCTCACCCCGCCCAGAACCTGCACCGTGGCCGCGCCGCCGCCATCCAGAAAGCCCGCGCCTAGCGAAAAATTCACGCCCAACTGGCTCAGCCAGCCGCCGCCCCAGACCCAATGCGCCAGCATCGGGAAGACGGTTGCAGCCAGCACCGCGGCCAGCGCGCAGCCGGCCGTCAGGCGCAGCCGGTCCGCTCCCGAGCCCCAGGGGATCAGCGCAGCCAGGGCTACCGCCAGGAATTCAAAGAGCAGCGCGAGTTGCGCGTGCGGCTGGGCGGCGCTCAGCCCGCCCAGCAGAAACGGCCCCGTGCCCAGCCAGTTCCACGGCTTGCCAGCCAACTGAATCACGTGGCCCGCGCCGCCAATCCATGTTGCGCCCACCAGCGCGAAGGCGATGGCGGTCACGGCCACAATGGCCAGATTGCCCAGCAGCCCCTGAGCGGCCGAGCGGCAGCGGCCGAGGCCGGTGTTGATCAGCGCCACGCCGGCGATGGCCAGCGGCGCAAGCAGCAGCAGCGCCATGCAGAGCGCGAAGGCGGCGTCCGTGATGGGAATGGTAGGGTTCATCGCTGGCCTTCTCCCCGCGCTTCCATGTGTCCGCGCACGGCCACGGCCAGTCCGAGGCATTCGACTCCCAGCCCGCAGAGCACGAAGGCCGCCCGCGGCGCCGGGTCGGCAAAGAGCACCAGCGCCGCGATGGAGAGAAAGAAACCGGCTGGCATCACCAGCAATCCGGCGAACTTCATTGAGCTTCCTTTCCGAGCAACCAAGGGAGTGTCCGCGCAGCCTCACAAGATGGAAGGCAGCGGACCGGGGTCTGCATCCGGGCTCCGCGATCCATTTTTTGTTAGGTCAATCGGCGGCAACGCCTTTACGAAACTATAAAGCATCCGGTTGCGGGATTCACCAGAGTGCGGCAGGCAGCCCTGCGCCCAACCTGCGCCCGCACCTTTATACTAAGGTGTTTGCAGAATACAAAAAGGCGGGCCGGGAATCGGCGAGCCGCCAAGGAGCAGGCTTTGGCACAGGCGGAGATAGGAATCATCGGCGGCAGCGGGCTTTACTCGATGCCTGGATTCACCAATGCACATGAAGAGCGCGTGGAGACTCCCTTTGGCGAGCCTTCCGACGCCTTCATCCTGGGCGAGCTGGAGGGGCGCGCGGTGACCTTTCTGGCGCGCCATGGGCGCGGCCATCGCATCCTCCCCTCGGAGCTGAACTTCCGCGCCAACATCTACGCCTTCAAAAAGCTGGGCGTCGAGCGCATCGTATCGGTCTCGGCCGTCGGCTCGCTCAAAGAGGAGCACAAGCCCACCGACTTCGTGATGCCCGACCAGTTCATCGACCGCACCTGCCATCGCATCTCCACCTTTTTTGGCGAGGGGATCGTCGGTCATGTGGCCTTTGGCGATCCGGTCTGCGCGACGGTGGCCGAGGCGGCCGCGGAGGCCTGCGCCACGGTGGGCGTGGTTGGCAAGCTGGGCGGGACGTATGTGTGCATGGAAGGCCCGCAGTTTTCAACCCGCGCCGAATCGAATCTCTATCGCAGTTGGGGCGCGGACGTGATTGGCATGACCAACCTGCAGGAGGCCAAGCTGGCCCGCGAGGCGGAGATCTGCTACGCCACCATCGCCATGATCACCGACTACGATTGCTGGCGCGAGGGCCACGACGCGGTCACCATCGAAGAGATTGTGCGCGTCCTCCACCAGAACGCCGAGAACGCCGCGCGGGTGGTGAAGGCCGCCGTGGCAGCGATGCCCAGCGAGCGTAAATGCGCCTGCGCATCTGCGGCAAAGTACGCCGTGCTGACCGCCCCGGAGGCGATTCCCGCCGCGGCCAAGGAGAAGCTGGCGCTGCTCTTCGGCAAATATTTGGGCTAGAGAATCGCAGCTATTGTCGATGTTTTGAAAGGGCACGGCTTTAGCCGTGCCGTAAATGCGGATTAGGAAAGCGGGCTTTAGCCCCTGCGGTATGCATTTCAGGAAATATGCGTGACAGAAAATAAGTTTAGAACCAAGCAAGAAAGGAAAAACAAATGGCGATTACCGTAGTGGGCAGCGTTGCATACGACACGATTGAAACCCCGGCGGGCAGGCGCGAGCGCTGTTTGGGCGGGGCAGCAACGTACTTTTCGCTTTCAGCCAGCTTCTTTACCGATGTGCGCGTCATCGCTGTCGTCGGCGAGGACTTCGGCAAGCGGCAAGAGGCCGTCTTCCAGGCGCGCAACATCGACACGCGCGGCATTGAGCACACCGCGGGCAAGAGCTTCTTCTGGGAGGGCTCCTATCTGGAAAACATCAACGAAGCCAAGACGCACAATACAGAGCTGAATGTCTTCGCGGCCTTCGAGCCGAAGATTCCCGAAGCCTACAGCGACTCGGAGTTTCTCTTTCTCGCCAACATTGATCCCGTCTTGCAGCGCCGCGTGCGCGAGGCCATGCCCGACGTGAAGCTGGTGGCCGGCGACACGATGAACTACTGGATCAAGGATCATCGCCCGGCGCTGCTGGAAGTCTTGAAGGGCCTCGACATTCTACTCATCAACGACACCGAAACCAAGATGCTGGCCGGCAACAACAACCTTGTGCAAGCCGCGCGCGCCGTGATGGCGCTGGGACCGAAGACGCTCGTGGTCAAGCACGGCGAGTACGGTTCAACGCTCTTTCACGGAGCGAAGATTTTCAGGGCTCCGGCCCTGCCTCTCGAAGAGGTCATCGACCCCACCGGCGCTGGCGACAGCTTTGCCGGCGGCTTCTTCGGCTACCTGGCCGCGCAGCGCGAGCTGACCCCAGCCGCCTACCGCAGCGCCATGTTCTATGGCGGCGTGATGGGTTCCTTTGCCTGCGAGCGCTTCGGCACTGAGCGTATGCAAAAGCTCACGCGCGCCGAGATCGACGCTCGCTTCAAACTCTTCCGCGAGTTGACGCACCTTGACTAAGCAGCACATTTCGCGTGACGAATGGCTCCTCGTCGTGACCTCGTGCGCGACGGCTTCGATCCTCGCGATCCTCTGGAGCTGGCGCAGCGGCGCCATGCTCAACTACGGCGATGCCGTCGCTCACCTGCACATTGCGCGGCGCGTCTTTGATGCGCGCCTGCCGCGGCTGACCGAATTGGGCTCGGTGTGGCTGCCGCTGCCGCACATTCTGCTGCTGCCTTTTGTGCAGGTTTACAGTTGGTGGGCCAACGGAATCGCCGGCGTGATTCCCTCGGCGCTGGCTTACATGGCCGCCTGCGCGGGCATCTATCGCCTGGCCCGCCACTGGCTCGCGCCAACTCCTTCGGCGCTGGCGCTGGCCTTCTTCGCGCTCAATCCCAACCTGCTCTATCTGCAAACCACGGCGATGACCGAGCCGCTCTTTGTTTGCGAGATGGTCTGGGTTGCGGTCTGGCTGGTGGAGTGGCGCGCGAGTCTTGGCGCAGATGAAAAGCAATCCCGCCGCCTGCTCTGCCTGATCGCCGCTGTGCTGATCGCCGCCATCTTCACGCGCTACGATGGCTGGATCATGGCGCTCGTGGCTTGGACGTGCATGGGCCTGGCACTCGCGCGCCGCGGCAAATTGTGTTCGCTCACCTTCTGGATCGCCAGCGCCTTCCTCGTTGCCGCGCCCATGGCGTGGTTTGTTTATAACGCGGTCGGCTTCAGCGATTGGCTCTACTTCGCGCGCGGCCCATATTCGGCCAAGGCCATTGAGTTGCGCACAATGTCGCACGGAGCCGGACCGCCGCATCCGGGCTGGCACAATCCCTGGGTCTCGCTGCTCTTCTTTGTGAAAGTTGCCGAGATGGATGCCGCCGCCGCCGCGTGGGGCAACGTGCTGCTGCTGGTGAGCTTGCTGGGAACGGCGTGGGCCTGGCTGACCGAGCGCAAGCGCGCCTTCACATGGGCGCTGCTGCTCTGGTTCCCGGTTCCTTTTTATGCGTATTCGGTCTCCTACGGGTCGGTGCCCATCTTCCTGCCTCCCTGGTGGCCGCACTCCTGGTACAACACGCGCTACGGCATGGAACTGCTGCCCGCCTTGGCGCTGGCGCTAGGCTTTGCCGCGCACGGCGCACTCGCCGCGCTCCATCGCTTTAAGCCGCGCTGGTCGCAGATAGCAGTGGGCGCGCTCGTCGCGATCGTGGCCGTGAACGCGGCGCAGATGGTGCGCGAGCGTCCGCTGACCTACATCGAGGGAGTCAAGAACATCGAGGCGCGCAGAGCGTATGATCATTTTATTCCTCCCGTGCTGGGCGCGCTGCTGGCCGGGCGTCCCGGCGCGGTGGTGCTGATGGACACTTCTGTCTATCCGGAACTTGTCGCGTTCACGGGGATTCCGCTTCGTCAGACCATCAACGAGAGCGATCTCGCCATTTACAGCGACGCGCTGGCCGCGCCGGCGGAACACGCAGATCTTGTGCTCGCCTTCGACGGAGACCAGATCGACCGCGCGGTGAAGGCGCATCCCGAGGGCCTGAGCGAGCTCTACCGTTTCCGGACAAGCGGGCAGCCCGCAGGCACGATTTATACTTCGGATAAGTCCAGATAGCAAATGCAAAGCCTGCGGTACGGACGGGTACGAGCATTCGCCTGTACAGGATAGTGCTGGAACTGGTTGCATCAACCTGGTTTTGAAAGGGCGCGGCTTGAATCGTGCCGCAAAGACGGCAAATATCCGGAGGAAGATTGATTCCCTTTACCAAAGCGCACGCCTGCGGCAACGACTTCCTGATTGTGACCGAAGAGGCCGCGGCAAATCACGATTGGGCGAATCTGACGCGGCGGCTCTGCGCGCGGAACACCGGCATCGGCGCCGACGGCATCGAGTTCTTCGCCTGGATAGGCGAGCGCGCGGGCCGTATTCGCCTGCACAACGCCGACGGCTCCATCGCCGAGATCAGCGGCAACGGCACGCGCTGCGTGGCCGCGTGGATGGCGCGCGAGCGCGGCTTCCAGCCCGGCGATGAAGTGGAGATTTCGACCGATGCGGGCTTGCGCATTTGCCGCGTGAACGCGCTGAAGATCGACGGCGAATTCACCGTCGAAGTGACCGCCGGAATGGGCGTTCCTTCGTTCGCTCCGCGCACTGTCAGGTTGCAAAGTGGGCGCGCGGTAAACGGTGTCGAAGTCTCCACCGGCAATCCGCATTTTGTCATTGTTGCTGACAATGCTGACCTTTCTGTGGACGGAATCGCCTGGCAGCAGATCGGCGCGGAGATCTGCGTGCATCCTGATTTTCCTCACCAGACGAACGTGGAATTCCTGCGCATCGTCAGCCCCGCCGAAATCGAAATTCGCATCTTCGAGCGCGGCGTCGGCCCCACCACCTCTTCCGGCACCGGCAGCAGCGCCACGGCCACGGCGGCCATCGCGTTCAGCGGCTGCCAGTCGCCGCTCACCGTCGTCGCTCCCGGCGGCGCGCAGACCATTGCATGGAGCGGGCCTGGGACCGAGCTGTTCCTGACAGGCCCTGCATCGCTGATCGCTCGCGGAGAGGCCTGGCACTCATGACCTCCCTGTTCAAGCCGCGCGCTGTTCCTGCCGATGCCCAGGTGGCCGTCGTCTCACCCGCTTCCACGCCGCAGCCGGAGCGCGTCGAGCGCGGCCTGGCTGCCTTGCGCGCATTGGGCTACGCTCCGCAGCCCTCCGAGCACATCCACGCCCGAGGCCCGCTTTATTTTGCGGGCACGCCGGCGATGCGCCTCAGCGACCTGCATCATGCCTTTGCCGACGATCAATCGCGCGCCATCTTCTGCACACGCGGCGGCTACGGGTCGAATTATCTGCTCAACGATTTGGACCTCGACATGATCGCCGAAAGCGCCAAGCCACTCATCGGCTACAGCGACCTGACCGCGATGCACCTCTGGTTGCTCGATCAGATTCAGTTGCCGGCCTTTCACGGCCCCATGCTCTCGGCCGATTTCGCGCGTGAAGATGGCGTTCATCTGCCCAGCCTGCAAGCGGCGCTCAGCGGCAAGCCCTACATCGTTGCCGCCGCCGAGGGCCTGCGCGCCTTGCACCCCGGCCGCGTGCGCGGCACGCTCTATGGCGGCTGCCTGAGCATTCTCGTGGCTCTGCTCGGCACCACCTACGAGCCGCAAACCGAGGGCAAGCTGCTCTTCCTCGAAGACATCAACGCCAAGCCCTACCAGATTGACCGTATGCTCTGGCAACTGCGCGAGGCGGGCAAGCTGGAAGGCGTGCGCGGCATTGTCTTCGGCGAGATGCTCGATTGCACTTCGCCTGGCGCGCCGCACGAGCTGCTCGATCAGGTGATTCTGCGCGCCTTCGAAGACTTCAAAGGCCCCATCGCCATCGGCCTGCGCTCGGGCCACGTCTCGCGCTCCAATGTGACTCTGACCTTGGGAGTCGAGGCCGAGTTGCTCGTGCATAAAGAAGCGCAGTTGCATCTGATTGAGCCAGCGGTGACGCCATGAAAAACCAGGGATCAGGGGTCAGGGATCAGGGATCAGTTCCTCACATGAATGGCGCGAAGAGTCAATTGCCCCGCCACATCCACCTCAGCGGCATCTGCGGCACGGCGATGGCCTCGCTCGCCGGCCTCTTGCAGTTGCAGGGCCACCGCATCACCGGCTCCGACAAGGCCGCCTATCCGCCGATGAGCGATCTGCTCGCCTCGCTGGGCATTCCCATCCTGGAGCCGTACGCCGAAGCGAATCTCTCGCCCGCGCCGGATCTGGTCGTCATCGGCAACGCGCTCTCGCGCGGCAATCCGGAGATTGAGAGCGTGCTCGACGAACGCATTCCCTTCACCTCGATGGCCGCGCTCCTGCGCGAAGAGTTTCTCGTGGACCGCGAGCCGCTGGTCGTTGCCGGAACCCACGGCAAGACCACCACCACCAGCATGCTGGCCTGGATCTACCAGGTTGCCGCGCGCGAAAACCCGGCGCTGGAGCCGTCGTTTCTGATTGGCGGCGTGGCGGAGAACTTCGGCACCAGCTTCCAACTGCGCCCCACGCGCCCGTTTATCCTCGAAGGCGACGAGTACGATACTGCTTTCTTCGACAAAGGCCCCAAGTTTCTGCACTATTTTCCCGACGCGCTGATTCTCACTCACGTCGAGTTCGACCACGCCGACATTTACGCGGACCTCGAAGCCGTGAAGACTGCCTTCAAGCGGCTGGTCAATCTGGTTCCGCGCCGCGGCCTTATCGTCGCCTACGACGGCAGTGACAATGGTTGCGAGTGCGTCGCCCGCGCCTTCTGCCGCGTCGAGCGCTACGGTTTTTCTGAAAGCTCCGACTGGCGCATTCAGAATCTGCGCCACGAAGACGGACTCACGCGCTGGGAGCTTTGGCGCGCGGGCGCCCTGTGGGCTGAGTTGGCGATGCGCATGGCCGGTGAGCACAACGCGCTGAACGCCACCGCCGCGGCCGCGCTGGCGTTTGGACAGGGCGTGAGCCAAGAGGCAATCGTCGAGGCGCTGGCGACGTTCAAGAGCGTCAAGCGCCGCATGGAAGTGCGCGCCGTCATCAACGGCGTCACCATCATCGAAGACTTCGCGCATCATCCTACGGCCATTCGTGAAACGCTGCGCGCGCTGCGTTCCGTTTACCCGCAATCGCGGCTTTGGGCGATTCTGGAGCCGCGCTCGAACACGCTGCGGCGCAAGGTTCTCGAAGCCGACCTCATTGCCAGCCTGCGCCAGGCCGACAGCGTAATTCTGGCCGGCGTCTATCAGCAACAGCTCATTCCCGACGCCGAGCGTCTGCATCCCGAAGATGTCGTCCGCGCGCTCAACGCCGCCGGAACCCCCGCCGAACTCTGCTCGGATGTGGAAGCCATCGTTAACCGCATCGCGCCGCAACTTCAACCCGGCGATGTGGTGGCGATCCTTTCCAATGGCGGATTCGATGGCATTTATGAGAAACTTCCTCTGCGGCTCACTGAACTTCAACCCTGATTAGGCGGATAGATTGGCATGATTCCTTTTCTTATTTTCATGGCCACGATGGTCGTCACCGGAATCCCCACGGCGATTCTGTTTATTCCGTGGTGCGCGCTGACAGGCAACGTACTGCCGCTTTACAAGGGCACGCGCTTCATGCTCTCCAGCAGTTGCTGGATGGCCGGGGTGCGCTTCCACGTCGAAGGCCGGGAGCGCATCCCCAAAGACCGGGCGTGCATCTTCATGGCCAACCACGTCTCCAACCTCGACCCGCCGGCGCTGGTCTCGCTGATACCGGGGCGCACCTCGGCTTTCATGAAGCGCTCGCTGATGAACTTGCCCGTGCTGGGAACCGGCTTCCGGCAGGGCGATTTCATCGCCGTCGACCGCTCCGGCAGCCCGGTTGACGCGGAGAGAAGCGTCGCCGAGGCCAAGAGCGTTCTGGCCAAGGGCGTACACATGACCACGTTTGTGGAAGGCACGCGCTCGCCGGACGGTCGTATGCTGCCCTTCAAGAAAGGCCCCTTCTATCTGGCCATGGGCTCGGGCGCGCCGTGCATTCCGGTTTCCATCCATGGTACTGAAACCATCCAGGCCAAAGGCAGTTTGCGCATCCATCCGGGGACGGCGCACGTGGTCTTTCATCCGCCCATCGACCCAGCCGATTTTGCCACGCGCGACGAGCTGATGCAGGCGGTTCGCGCGGCCATAGCCTCCGGGCTGCCGGAGTGGATGCGGAGGTAGAGGAACTCATGTTTGTCTCGCTATTCGTGCTCGTCGTCATTCTCGTATTGAGCATTCCCGCGGCGGCGATCTTCATTCCGCTGGCCGCGCTCACCGGCAAGATCGAACCGCTCTACTCCGTGACCTGCTTCATTGTCCGCACCGGCTTTGCCGCCGCCGGCATCCGCGTGCGGATGGAGGGATGGGAGCGGGTTCCCGCTGGCCGGGCGTGCATCTTCATGGCCAATCATGTCTCGAACCTGGACCCGCCGGCGCTGATTTCGTGGATGCCGGAGCACACGGCCGCCTTCTCCAAGCGCTCTGTGATGAATATTCCCGTCTTCGGCTACTGCCTCAAATTGGGCCAGTTTATTCCCGTGGATCGGAGCGGCGACGCGGCCAGCGCGAAGCAGAGCGTAGCCGCGGCCCAGCGCATACTGGACAAGGGCACCCACATTACAACATTTGTCGAGGGCACGCGCTCCAGGGACGGCCGCCTGCTGCCCTTCAAGAAAGGCCCATTCTATCTGGCGATGCAGACCGGCGCGCCGTGCATTCCCGTCTCCATTTATGGAACGGAGACACTGATGGCCAAGGGCAGCTTCGCCATCAAGCCGGGGACCGCGCACATTGTCTTCAACGCGCCCGTCTATCCCAAGGATTATGCCACCCGCGATGAACTCTCCGCAGCCGTGAGAACCTCAATCGCCTCCAGTCTGCCGGAGTGGATGCGGAAGTGAGGGTCTACGGCTGCACAACAGCGTTGTAACCGTCGTTGGTCAGCTTCTCGCGCATCGCGTTGGCCTCACTGAGGCTGTTGAACGGGCCGATCCGCACGTGGAGCTGCCCGTCGGCGGCGGCGCGGCTAATGGTTGCCTCAAAGCCCCGCTTGCGCAACGCTCCCACCAGCACATCCGCGTCCTCCTGGTGCGAGAGGGTAGCAATCTGGACCATCAGCGCAGACGCGGGCTGGGCGGAATTCGCGCCGTTGGCAGAAGTCGAGCCGGGAGCCTGCGCATAGGCGGTCGCGCCGGCGCTGGAAGCTACAGCCGTTGGCAAGCCCTCCGCGACGCCCTGCGGCTGGGCAATCGGCGGGGCGGCCTTCGGCTTGGAAACCGAACTGGCGGCCGGCGAAACGGCTCCCGCACCGGACGGCTGGACGGCCAGCGCATCATGGCCGCCTCTGCCCATCGAGTAGCCCAGTCCGAAGCACAAGCCGCAGAGCAGCGCCAATCCAAAAAACAGGCCCGCCACCATCATCGGACCCAGCGTCACCTCCCTGTCGCGCCTCCGCTCGAACGGTGTAAGCTCTTCTTCATCAATCACTTCGTGCATGGATCGCTCTCTAGCCTCCAGCGGAATTGCAGCCATGCCCGGCTCTTCGCATCAAGCCGCATCGCCTGAATCCCATGCAAGTATCTTCGCATTTGTCCGCGAAAAGCTGCGAAAAAATAGGCGTCCAAATTTCTCATCTGGAATCACGCAACCTTTTTCACTCACGCGCATCTACACATATAACAAGCAGAGGCTTCCACGTAACACTTCTCCGCCCAAGAAAGAGTTCCACTCCTTCTTGAAGGTCTTGTAAAGACCTCTTCTCAAAAACCCTCCCCCCTGCCCCCCTCCTTTTAAGCCTCTCGAGCGGGCCTGCCGGAAGGCAGGCCCATTCGCTCCTCTATCGCCAGATAGAATGGAAGCCAGATGCGCTCCTCCTCCACTCTAAAGACTCGCCCCGCACCTGACCTCCAGGCCATCGACGCACTGTTTGAGCAGGCGGGCCTCCAGCGCAATCTGCGCGGCAAAGCCGCCGGCGTCACACAGCGCATGAGATTTGCCCGCGCGGCGCAGCAGGAGCTTGTCCCCGTTGCGCCGGTTCCCCGCATCGCTGCGAATGGCGTCGAATGGCTGCCGGTCGCGGGCTGGGAGAAGCACGGCTGGCTCTGGCATGGCTTCAGCACCCGCCGCGGCGGCTTCAGCCGGGCCTATTGCGCCGACGATGCACCCGGCGAGCTGAATCTGGGCTTTACCGCCGCCGACGACAGGGATACAGTGGCCCGCAATCGCCGCTTGCTGGCCGAAGCGATCACCGGCGACCCGGCCACGCCGATGGCCGCTCTCAAGCAGATTCATTCCAACAAGATAGTTTTTGCCGGCGCCGCGGACACCCGCCGCGAGCAGCCCTGGAAAGCGGATGGTTTGATGACCGATGAGCCCGGTCTGCTGCTTGCCATACAGACCGCCGATTGCATCCCGGTGCTGGTGGCCGACCGCAAGCGCCGCGCGGTGGCGGCCTTCCACGCCGGCTGGCGTGGCACGGTCAAGCGCATCGTCGAGAGCGGCGTGGGTCGCATGAGGCTCCAGTTCGGCTCCCGGCCTGAGGATTTGATCGCCGCCATCGGTCCCGGCATCGGCCCCTGCTGCTACGCCGTGGGCGAAGACGCGCTCTCCGAATTCGAATCGCAGTTTGCCTACGCCCGCGAACTCTTCCGCGAGGTCTACGACGCCGACCCGGTGCGCACAAAGTATCCGATGCTCTTTATGACGCAGCGCGCGCCGGGACACTCGCCCATCGGCCCGAGCCTGCATCTGAATTTAGTTGAAGCCAACCGCCGCCAGTTGCTGGCCGCGGGACTCAAGCCCCGTGCAATTCATCTGGTAGGCGGCTGCACAAGCTGCCAGCGGGAGCTTTTCTTCTCTCATCGCGCCTCCCAGGGCCATGCCGGGCGCATGATGAGCGTGATCGGCATCCGACCGGACGTTCGATAAAAACTGGGCGCCCCAGTTCGTTCGCGGGGGTCGTGGTTTCCCAGGTCCCAGAATCGGGATCTGGGGCACCCAGATTTGTGGTTTGCAGAACGCAGACCGATTACTGCTTCTTGAGGACGGCGGCGTTCTTTTCGTCGGCGAGAATGACCGACTCAAGATGGCGGAATTCGGCGGCTTTGGCGGGCGGAATCTCCACCTGGCGGACGACGTATTCGCGCTCGTAGTGGAGAAGATTGCCTTTCGCCGAAACCAAGGAGTGGTAGCTGGCAAAGTCGAGGTCGAGCGAGACCGGGTCTGGAGTTTCATCGACAGCATAGCCGGGAGGGATGGCGATGTCGAAGCTGTCGCGCCAGCGGCCGGTGGCGTTGAGGTCGATGGGATAGATGCGCGGCTTATCGTCGAAGGGCAGGGCTAAGGAGCCAACCACGCGCGGGCGGACCAGTAGAAGCGGACCGGCCTGATGAGAGTATTGGCGCGCCGTCACCTTGTAGTGGAGTTTGATGGGCTTGTCGAGGGCGGATGGCTCGATGAATTCAAAAGAATCGAGCGTGACGCCGGGAAGAGTCTCGGCGACAACGCGCTCCCAATATTCCCGCCGCTCCTTCTCGTCGGTGTCCTTGATTAAATAGCGAATGTTAGCGCCTGCCGACCCGGATTGAGAGGTGTCCACGGAGCCGGTCAGCGTGCCGTCGGCTGAAAGCGTGAATGCGCCTTTTCGCTCCTGTGTGCTGGCCTCCGGGTCCAGCACGGGAAGCGCGATGATCTGGCTGGCCGGGCCGGCGGCCAGGATTCCGTAGCTGCCCTGCTCGTAAGAGGGCAGATTGCCGACGGGAGTGCGTTGATTGGTGGGGTCGAAGATGAGATAGCGCTTGCCGTCTTTGGCTTTGGCAATGGCCTTGAGGCGCGGGTCTTGCACGTCGGCGGGAATCTCGATGGCGGTGATCATGTGGTTGCCTTCCAGCGAGGGCGCATCGGGGTCAACGATGTCGCGGCGGTCGTCCACGGGCATATAAAAAGCATGAATTCCGGCCACCTGCAACATTGAAATCAGCAGCGTTGTCTTGTCCTTGCAGTCGCCATAGCGATTACGGTAGATATCGGCCGCGTGGTTGGCCTGCAAGCCGCCGATGCCGCGCATGACGATAAAATAGCGGACATTCTTCTGGATGTACTCGGTGATGCGGCTGAGCTTGGCGTAAAAGTCCGGCGCGCCGGCGATCAGGCTCTGCGTCTGGGCGGTAATCTCCGGCGACGGGTCGGGGCGATTGGCCTCAAGGTTGGTGACCCACTGGCCGATGGCGCGCCACTGATTGTCCTTGCCTTCGACGGCGGCATCGCCCCACTGGACTGACATGCGCGCGGCGAGCGCCTGCCATTCCGGACCGGAGCGCAGCTCGCGCAGATCGAGGGCAGGCATATCTTTCAGCTCCCAGCGCCAGTGGTTGGGCGCCACCTCGACCGGCTTGACGGGCGGGAATCTGTGCCATGCCTCGGAGTGGGCGCGGCCGGCGGGCAGATCAATTTCGAGGGCCTGGAAGACGACGGGGATGCTGCTCTGGATGTCCCAGACCGTCTCTTGAAGATACGGTTCAAGCAGTTCCTCGGACTCGCAGATTACGACCGCACCCACATCGGCAGCCGGGGGATGGACGATGCGCTCCTTGCGGGTGGAAAGCATGATCGGAATGCCGGTGTTGCCCCAATCGACGAAATCGGTGTCCTGGGCCTGATACTGCTTTTCGTCGGCAGCGATGGTCCAGGCGTGGAAGTAGTTGATCTTCTCGTCCACGTCGTAGGAGACGCCGCACGCCGCATCGCGCCGTCCCTGCGGCTTCAGGATGCGCTTAACGATGCGCTCGCGCTCGACGGCACGGCCCTGATCGTCAACGGTCTCGACGTACTCATCGAAGAGAATCACCGCGGCGGCGTCCTTGGCGTAATCGGGAGTGTGGGTCTTGTAGGCATCCATGCCCCACTGCGGAACCGGCTGCTTGTCACTGCTGAACCATCCGGCGTGGCTGGGCGCGCAGGCGCAGAGAAGGAGGGCGGCGAGCAAGACGCGAACGGGGATGGCTTTGGACGAGCGCGGGTTTCCCATAATCAGTTTCCTTTGGCAACGGGAGTGCGGGTGAGAACGAGTTGCTGTTGATCGGCGGCGGCGATCTTTTGGTAGAAACCGCGCAGGTCCTGGTACTCCTCCGGCTTGGCGAAGGTGAAGGCACTGGGTTGCTGGAACTGGGCGCGAAGCAGGGCTGGAAATGCAATGGCGAGAAGCAGGAGAAAAATCCGTACGAGAGCGGGAATCCGCATGAGTTTTCCCTTCCTGAAGGAGGATTAGAAGCTGTCTCGAAACGGTGTTATTGATTGCGGAGATTCTACATCGGCGGGATGGCGGTGTCGAGGACGTTTCTGCTTTGGCAAGTCAGCGCGTCAGCGGGTCGGGCGGGCTCCGAGGAGGGAGGAGACGAGGGCGATAGGCAGGCCGACGACGTTGAAGTAGCAGCCTTCAATGCGGGGAACCCAGCGGGCGGCGCGACCCTGAATGGCGTAGGCGCCGGCTTTGTCCATCGGTTCGCCGGTGGCGATGTAGGAATCGATCTCTTCGTCCGTGAGGGTGAGGAAGGTGACGGCGGTGACTTCGGCTGCGACTTCGGTGGAGGTTGCGGTGACCAGCGCGACGCCGGTGAGAACGCGATGGGTGCGTCCGGAGAGCAGGCGGAGCATTCGGGCGGCGTCTGCGGGGCTTTCGGGCTTGCCGAGGATGTGGTTGTCGAGAGCGACGGTGGTGTCCGCGCCGAGCACCTGCGGTGCGGCAGACGCTCGCTCTTCGCTCGCATTATCCTTTGTGCTTTCCCAGGTTTCAAAATCGAGACCTGGGGCACCCATGATTTCGTTGTAGACGGCCTGGGCTTTTTCGCGGGCGAGGCGGGTGACGTAGGCGATAGGGTCTTCGTTGGGGAGGAGCTCTTCGGGGATGTGGGCGGGATGAACCTCGAAGGAGTAGCCGGCCTGGGTGAGGAGTTCGCGGCGGCGGGGCGAGGCGGAGGCTAGAACGAGCATATTCGAATTATTTCAGTATTCGCGCGCTAGTGACAGAGAATTCAAAGTTAGAATATCTTCGACGAAGGGAAAACCGATTATGCTAGGCAAACCACTGCCATAATCATGAAAGCAATTGTGAACAAAGACCGGGTGACAATATGCATGATAAAGGACATCACTGATTCGGCCCAAAATAGTAGAACCGAAAAGAAGCAAAAAACAACCGTAGGTCCTTCGAATCCGTTGGGCGCAAATAACGCCCCCAATTCCGCTCAGGATGACAATCGTTTACAGGTTGAATATATGTCGAATCGCCCTAGACTTAAGCCCCGTTTGCAAGCCTGCGGGCGTGGCGATGCCCCAAGCCATGGCGGGGGTGTTGTGGGCTAGGCCGAAGCGTCCGTCGGGGCCGAGCAGGATGATGCCACCGTGGCCGCCGAGACGGTTGTAGAGGTAGGCGATGGCTTCCTGCGCGGCGAGTTCAGGAGCCGTGCCTGCGGCGACGCGGTCGGTGGCCCACTTGCCCAAAACCAGCTTCATGATGGGTTCGCCCCAGCCGGTGAGGGAGACGGCGGCGGAGAGATTGTCGGCGTAACAGCCGCAGCCGATCAGCGAGGAGTCGCCGACGCGGCCGGGAGTCTTGTTGAGGGTTCCGCCGGTGGAGGTGGCGGCGGCGAGGTTACCGCGGCCGTCGAGGGCGACCGCGCCCACGGTATCATGCGAGTCGAATCCGTCGGGATCGGCTGGAAGCGCGGTCTCCGGGCTTTTGTCGTCATGAAGGGCTTGGCCGGAGAAGGACAGGTCGGCGAGTCCGGCGGCCTGGCGGGCCTGGGCCTGGGCGAGGCGCTCGCGCTCGCGGTCGAGAACCAGCTCGGCGTTGTCGATGAGGGCCATGCCGTGCGCGTGGGCGAACTGCTCCGCGCCTGGGCCGACGAAGTAGACGTGACGGCTTTTTTCCAGAACCAGCCGAGCAGCCTGAATGGGGTTGCGCAGACGCTCGACGCAGGCCACGCCTCCCGCCTTCATGCGGCCGCCGTCCATCAGCAGGGCGTCGAGCTGGACGCGGCCGTCAGAGGTGAGAAAGCTGCCCCGGCCGGCGTCGAAGGCGGGGTTGTCTTCGAGGACGGTGACGGCGGCTTCAACGGCATCCAGAGCCGATCCGCCGCGAGAAAGAACGGCATAGCCGGTCTCCAGCGCATTGCGGACCCCGGCCTGGTGGGCGGCCGCGGCGTCGGCGGGGATGGCCCATGCGCCGCCGTGGACGAGAAGCGTGGGAGCGTGGTGGGCGGGAGTGGTCACCGGATTATCGTAGATCATTCCACCGGCGGAGTGTGCATCTCCGCCACATCGAGCCGCTCGCCGGGCTTCAGGTAGCCCTTGCGGCGAAACCAGTCTTCCATGGCCGGCTGAAGGAGGGCGAGAGGAACGCGCGTCCCGGCTTCGAGCATTCCGTCGGCGACGGGCAGCGTGTCGTCGAAGACGGCATCGTTGGTGAAGTTGCGCATGGCGAAGTTGTCGATCCAGCCGATGGGGCAGTCGTGGCGAAGGCCAGCCGCGTCGATGCGCTGAATGGAGAGTTTACGCGCGAACATACCTTCCACTGTACCGGAAGCGGCGTTGCGCGCGGCAGATGGGCTACGGCTTCTTCTCCGGCACGACTCTGGATTCCTTGCCCTGCTCGGCCTCCACATGGAAGCGCTTAAAGTCGTAGTCGCGTTCGGTGAAGCGCTGGAGCATATTCTTGACCATGAAGAGGCGCAGCTGGACGGTCCCCTCGGTGGCGCTGGGGAGCCAGATCTCGCCGTTGACCGGGGCCTGATCGAAGCTGAAGCGCGAGCCTTTCTCGATGTTGAGCACCAGTCCGCCGGCGACATGAAAATTGTCTCTGAAGGTCACATCAATGTGAGCGATCTGGCGATCCGCCTCGTCAATCCATACCGTGCCCTGGAACTTCTTGAAGGCTTCCTCTCCCAGGTTGTGGGTTTTGGCGTCCTTGCGGCCCATCACGTCGAAGAGGATGGTGGGGCGGCCGCGATAGCTTCCGCGGCGGGGATTGCGCACGTCGATGATCTCCAGCATGCGGCTTACATTCAGGTCCTGGTCTTCCTTGGGCTGCTCCGGCTCAGGCTTCTCCGCCTTCTCCACCTGTTTGGTGACGCGTTCGGTCTCCTTCTGCTGGTCTTGATCGTCCAGCGGCTTGCCATCCTTCTTTACCAATCGCATGATCTGCCGGCCGTGGACGAAGAAGACTTCGTGCTCCTTGGTTTCGGTCTTCTTGACCTGGCCGCTGGCGTCGAGATCCTGGGTCGTCTGCAAGGAATTGTAGGTGTAGTTCTCGACGACTTTCTCCAGCGCCTTCTGGTGCTCCTCGACCTCGTGCATCAGTTGCGGAATGGCGGGCAGCGGCGGCGAGGCCGGTTGCTGGGCCTGCGCGGGAAGCGCGGACAAAAGAGGCAATAGAAGAGCCGCGAGCGGGAAGAAGCGGAACGAGAGCATGGAGGTAAATCCTCTTGGATGAATTGTATCCGGCGCGAAACCCGCCGAAGAGTGTATTGTCTTTGACCCGACGGGCGGAGAAAGGTTGCGGCATCAGAAACGAATCAGCGCTCGATCTTGATGTAGCAGGCCGGTTGAGGTTCGTGGTATCCCGTTGTTGATTGAGCCTCTTAACATGGCTAATTGGGGTTCCTGGTTTCCCAGGTTCCAACAGCGGGACCTGGGCCACCCAGCCGTCTCGGACTCACGCGGTTGACAGCGCCCTTGCCGCTGCCTAGAATTAAAGAGGAAAGGCTCGCGTTAATTCTTACATAAGTATTAGAAAAATCAAGAGTTGAGCGGTTTCATCCGGGTCGCGGGCAGATCCCCGGACGAGTCCGGACAGAGAGCGGGGAAGATGCCGGATGCGCGCGTCAGTCCGCGAGAGCGGCTGGTGCTTACGGCCATCATCGAGCAGTACATCGCCACCGGCGAACCGGTGGCTTCGCAGGCTGTCGCCCGTTATTTCTCTAATCAAGAAGGCTTGAGTTCGGCCACCATCCGCAATGTGATGGCCACGCTGGGCGATACCGGCCTGCTGGAGCAGCCGCACACCTCGGCCGGCCGAGTGCCCACCGCAGCGGCCTTCCGCTACTACGTCGAACAGATTACCCAGCCGGGCCGGATGGCCGCGCTGCCGCAGGGTGCCAACGCGCTGGGGCCGTTGCCGATGAGCGAAGCGCGCCGCGGGCAGATCGAGGAGAGCTTCAGCGGCGTGACCAGCAGCAATGACTACCTGGAGCGCACCTCGCACGTGCTGGCGCTGCTATCCAGCGGGCTGGGCGTGGCGCTGGCCTGCTCAACGGCCAGCCAGGTGCTGGAGCACATTCATTTTTCGCGGCTCTCGGTGGGCCGTGTGCTGGCCGTACTGGTCACCGAGGCGGGCGCGGTGCAGGACCGCGTGCTGGTGCTGGACCGCGAACTGACGCACCTTGAGCTGGAGACGGCGGCGCGCTATCTGAATGAGAATTTTCGCGGCTGGCACATCGAGCGCATCCGCGCCGAAGTTGCGCGGCGCGTGGAGCAGGAGCAGGCCGCGTATCACCAGATGCTGGCCTCGGTCGAGGAGCTTTGCCGCAAGGGCGCGCTGGCCGCGGGCGAGGCCGGACCGGCGATTTTTGTGGACGGAATGGCCAACCTGATCGCCGCCGAGGCGGACCGCGAGCGGCTGCGGCAGATGCTGCTGGCCCTGGAGGCCAAGCAGCGGCTGGTGGAGCTTCTGACCGCCTACGTGGATGGCCGCCAGCAGGAAGTGCGCGTGGTGGTGGGCCTGGACCTGATGGGACAGGATGAGATTTCGCGCGCCATGCAGGATCTGGTGCTGATCGGCGCTCCGGCCCGGCTGGGCGGCGCCAACCGGGGCACGGTGGCCGTGATTGCGCCCACCCGCATCCAGTATCAGGAGATGATCCAGGCGGTGCGCTACATTGCGCGGCTCTCCGAGCGCCTGCTGGAAGTTCCCGCCGACGAGGGCTTGCGCGTGTAAGAAGCCCTGAATGGAACTCGCGTTGTTGCGCATGAACAATGACTGTTGAGGTTTATCGTTTCCCAGGTTCCAGAATCGGGACCTGGGGCACCCAAGCCTCGGCAATTAACATGGAAACAGATGCGAACAATTTTGCGGAGAATGCATAAAATCATGCCAGAAGAGAAGAAAGAATTGCGACTGCTGGAGAAGCTGAAGGGCGAGCAGACCGCCTCGGCGGAAAAGCCGGTGAGTGAAGCCTCCGGCGAGCCGGCGCAGACCGCCGGCCCGGAGGAACTCCAGGAGCCGCCGGTAAGCCGCGCGGAATTCGACCAGCTCAAGGCCGAGCGCGACCAACTGCTCGACCGTCTGGCCCGCCTGCAGGCCGAGTTTGAGAACGCCCGCAAACGGGGCGAGCGCGAGCGAATTGCCGACCGCGACTATGCCACCGTGAATGTGATCGAGAAGTTTCTGCCGGTGATGGACCACTTCGAGATGGCGTTGAAGGCCAGCGCCACGGCCGACCAGTTGCGCTCCGGCGTCGAGTTGATTGTGAAGCAGATGGAAGATGTTCTGCGCCAGTTGCAGGTGACGGCGATTCCCGCGCTGGGCGTGGAGTTCGACCCGCGCCATCATGAGGCGCTGGGCTCGGTCGAGCGGCCTGACCTGCCCGACCAGCATGTGGCCGAGGAGATTCGCCGCGGCTACAAGCTGCGCGACCGGCTGCTGAGGCCGTCGCTGGTGCGCGTGGCCTCCAACCCCAAACAGAAAAGCGAATAGGATTTGAATACCAGAGTGAGCAAAGCAGACTATTACGAAGTACTGGGCGTCGCGCGCGACGTAGGCGACCAGGAATTGAAGAGCGCCTATCGCAAGCTGGCGATGCAGCATCATCCTGACCGCAACCCCGGCGACCATGCCGCCGAGGAACGCTTCAAGGAGGCCAGCGAGGCCTACCAGGTGCTCAGCGACGCCGACAAGCGCGCCGCCTACGACCGCTTCGGCCATGCCGGCGTCAGCGGCGGCGGATCAGGCTTTGGCGGCAACCCCTTCGGCGGCGGTGTCGATATAGGCGACCTCTTCGGCGACCTATTCGGCGAGATGTTCAACGTGGGCGGCCAGCAGCACCGCGCCAGCCGCCAGCAGCGCGGCGACGACCTGCGCTTCGACCTGACCGTGGACTTCGAGACCGCCATCTTCGGCACCGAGACCGAGGTGAAGATTCGCCGCCGGGATACTTGCGAAGCCTGCCACGGCAGCGGCAGCGCCTCCGGTCACGGACCCAAGACCTGCGGCCAATGCCAGGGCCGCGGCCAGGTTCGCTACCAGCAGGGCTTCTTCAGCGTGGCCCGCGCCTGCGGCGCCTGCGGAGGCACCGGCCAGGTGATCGCCGACCCCTGCCTCGCCTGCCGCGGCGAGACCCGCGTGATCAAGGAACTCAAGCTCAACGTCAAGGTGCCACCGGGCGTGGAGAACGGAACCCGCATTCGCTACAGCGGCGAAGGCGACGCCGGACGCTCGGGCGCCGCCAAGGGCGACCTCTACGTGGTGCTCGCCATCCGGCCCCATGAGTTCTTCGAGCGCGACGGGCACAACCTGCATTGCGTGATCCCTATCAGCTTTCCCCAGGCCGCCCTGGGCGCGGAGATCGAGATTGCCGCCATCGACGGCCCGGTCACGCTCAAGATTCCCGAAGGCACGCAGAGCGGACGCGAGCTGCGCGTGCGCGGACGCGGCGTCCCGATTCTCAACGGCAAGGGCAACGGCGACCTGATCGTCAAGGTGATGGTCGAGATTCCGCGCAAACTCACCCGCGCCCAGCGCGAACTGGTCAGCGAGCTGGCTGAGTCCATGGCCATCGAGAACAAGCCCGCCTCGCCGAGTTTGATCGAGAAGATGAAGGACTTGTTCAACTAGTCAGACTCTGAAGTAGTCAGCGTTTTGAAAGGGCATGGCTTTAGAGCGGTTCTCCAATACCTATGTCCTTACCGGTTTTATCGAAGGTGGCTTTTTCTTGAGGAAAAAGCCACTCTGCGGCGTGGTTTCGGTGTACAGCAATTGGAGAACCGCTATAGCCCCTGAGTGAATGACTCATCAATCATTCGCATTGACCGGGGCACGAGTTAGGCATATACCCTCACTGACAAGGCGTAGTGCGATACTTCTTATTGAACGGGTGTTCGCCCGTGTATTCCATAGGCTCTTTACTTAACTCAAGTTGCAGTCGCTCCAGTACTTCTTTGTCCAACTGCTTGGACTCATAAAGAACTCCTTGTATTTCGATCTTATCTTTTACAAGTGTCACAGGATAGATATAGATCTTGCTGTATGGTTCGCATTCCGCTATAGGGATACCAATGGAATCACTCGCAAAAAGACGAAAGGATACAAAGAGTTGTATTCCTTTCTGAAAGAATCGTCCACGATAAGTCATGAACCCGCCATCAGATGCCGAGTATTCCTTTTTCCCGTGCTTGATGCTGAAAGGCACCATGTCCAAAAGAGCCTCGCTGTTCCTGATCAGAAGCGTGTTTTCGTAATACCATTTCGCTGCTTTATCTTCAGGAGTCATGCTCTCCATTTTCTGGAGCCCCATGTAGTTTCCGTCGTGCAATGCGGAAATAGTGGAGAGATTCTCTTGCGCCGCCGCAGAACGGCTTTGGCCAAATGAACTCTGAAGTGCTCCAAGCGCCAGAACGAGAGTGAGGCTGACGATTCTCATAGCAATCAGTTTATCCCTGCCGGGTGCCCCATGTCTGGTTTTTCGGACCTTTCGCGATACAACTGCGAAAGGATGGGGCACCCAGCTTCCTGTTCCCATCCTGAACTGAATTCGCCGGCCCGAAGATGCACAATAGAGGGTTGGGTATTTTAGATGTCAGGGAGAGAGACAGATGAGCACGATCAAGGTAGTTGCATTCAACGGCAGTGCGCGCAAGGGAGGGAACACATCCATCCTGCTGCGCACGGTTTTGCAGGAGCTGGAGAGCGAAGGCATCGAAACGGAGCTGGTTGAGCTGAGCGGCCTCAAGATTCACGGCTGCCGGGCGTGCAACGAGTGCTCCAGGAACAAGGACCACCGCTGCGGGCAGAAGAACGACGACGGCAATGCGCTGATCGAAAAGATGGAGCAGGCCGACGGCATTCTGCTCGGCTCGCCCACCTATTTCGCCAACATCTCGCCGGAGATTTCCGCGCTGATGGATCGAGCTTGTTATGTTTCCAGAGCCAACGGCAACTTCTTCCGCCGCAAGGTGGGCGCTGCCGTGATAGCGGTACGCAGAGCGGGAGCCATACCTGCTTTTGATGCCTTGAACCACTTCTTTTTCTTCAGCGAGATGATCGTGCCGGGATCGTCGTATTGGAACGTAGGAATCGGCCGCGAGATCGGCGATGTGGAGCGGGACATTGAGGGTATGCGGACGATGAAAACCCTGGGCCAGAATATGGCGTGGCTGCTGAAAAAGATCAAAGTCTAAAGAATTTTTACTGGGTCTTTACTTCAGGCATTGTGGTATCCCACCCTTGCGCCAGACAGAAGGCGCAAGGATGGGGCACCCATCTTTCTTTTCCCTTTTCCCTATTCCCTGTTCCCTTCACAGGTACTGCGCCACCATGCGCTGCCATGTGGGCCAGTCGTGGGAGTTCTTTGCGTCCCAGATGTGGAGCTGGTGGGGAATCTCCAGGGTGCTGAGGATGCGGTCGAGGGCCTGGTTCTGCGCGAGGCACTGGTCGTCCTGGCCGGTGGCAAGCACGTAGCTATTCTGGCGGAAGCGGTCGAGGAACCAGGGGTCGGTCAGGTTGGGCAGGTAGTGCGTGGGCAGGTTGTAATAGCACTCCTGGTCGTAGTAGCCGCCGAGAAAGCTCTTCAGGTCGAAGGCGCCGGAGAGCGAGACGAAGCCGGTGAAGAGGTCGGGATGGCGCATCGCGATGTTGACCGCGTGATAGCCGCCGAAGCTGCAACCCAGCGAGAGCAGGCGCGGGTCGGGATTCCGCTGGCGGATGAGCGGGAGCAGTTCTTGGAGCAGGTAATCCTCGTAGCGCAACTGGCGCGTGATGCGCCAGCGCGGGGCGTAAGCCCGGTTGTACCAGCTCTCCGCATCCACCGAGTCGACGCAGAAGAGCTGCAGCTGGCCGCCGTCGATCTTGCCGGCGAGAGCCGCAACCATGCCGCGGTCTTCAAAGTCGAAGAAGCGCCCGCAAGAGGTGGGAAAGACCACGACAGGCAGGCCGGCAGCGCCGAAAATAAGCACTTCCATCTCCCGGCCCAGGCCGGTCGAATAGCCTTTGTAGTACTCACGAACCATGTGCGCGCGCTCCGTGGCGGAGGAGGAAAGAACCGCCGGTTTCAACTTCATGGTACCGCCAAGACCGTCTTTGGGGTTATTGTGATCAGCGGCGAGAAGGCAGATTTGCCTCACAGCCCTGTTTTCGGCGATACTTAGGTGTTGTGACTTGCGCGACGGGGTCCCCGCGAACGGGTTTTTGTTCGTGGGGTGCTCAGCTGGGGGCGTCCGTCCGGCCCTGATGTGGCAGTGGTATATCCGTGCCGGCCAGAAAGATCCCCAATCCGGGGCCCCTGTGGACAGGTTTACGTCCGTGGGGTGGAAAGAAGCGCAACAGAGCATTGGAAGTCGAAAGGAACCGTATCCCGTGGTAATGATTCGTTTGGCGCGCTTTGGCGCCCGCAAGCAGCCCTGCTACCGCATCGTGGTCATCGAGAAGGACCGCGCCCGCAATGGCCGTTCCATCGAGGTCGTCGGCACCTACAACCCGCGCACCGAGCCGGCCACAGTCGATCTGAAGCACGAGCGCGTTGCCTACTGGCGCAGCATGGGCGCGCAACTGACGCCGATTGTCGCCAAGCTGGTGGCCAAGAACCCCGCCCCGGTTGCCGAGCCGGCCGCGGCCTGATTTTTCTCCTCCCCCGGAGCGTGTGCGCGGGCCTTCGAGCCGGCGCGCACAATATTTTCTGACAGCGACGGGTCTGTGCTGCTACTATGCGCACGCGAGCAAAAGCGCTTATTCTTGGTCGCCAATTTCTGAACGTATCCGGTCAGGGGCTGGAGCATGACCCAAAACGCTATGAACGAAGTGGAAGAACTGGTCCGCGAGATTGCGCGGGCTCTGGTGGATGAACCGGCAGCCGTTGAAGTGGAGAGCGTGGGCCGCGAGGAGAGCACGGTGATCGAACTGCGCGTGGCGCCGGCGGACGTGGGCAAGGTGATCGGCAAGCAGGGGCGCACCGCCCGCTCGGTGCGCACCATCCTGGGCGCCGTCAGCATGAAGCTGCATCACCGCTATACGCTCGACATTCTGGAAGAAGACGAGCCCTGAGATGGGTGCTGCCTCTAGGTCCGGCCCCGCTCTGCCGACTGAGACGCCTGTGCCGGAAGACTGGGTCCATCTGGCGCGGATTCGCCATCCGCAGGGCCGTAAAGGCGAGGTCTTCGCCGAGCTTCTCACCGATTTCCCTGAAAAATTTGCCGAACGCAAGCGGCTCTGGCTGCTGGGCGATTCTGCCGCATCAAAAACTACTCCGCACAAAACGGCCGTCGCCGCTCCGCGCGAAGTGGAACTCATCGCTCATTGGCTGCACAAGGGCGGCGTGGTGCTGCACTTTGCCGGAGTGGATTCGATCTCGGCGGCCGAGACGCTCAACGGGCTGATCGTCGCGATTCCCCGCGCCGAGTGCGCCGCGCTGGACGAGGACGAGGTCTACATCGGCGACCTGATCGGCTGCGCGCTGGTGGATGTGGCCGGAACTGCTCCGGTCGCCATCGGCGAGATCGAGAATGTGGACCGGACGGCGGGACCGGTGGCGCTGCTGGTGGTGCGCGGCGCGGCAGGCGAGGTGCTGGTGCCCTTCGCCAAGAGCTATTTGCGGAGCATTGACCTGGCGGCTAGGCGCGTGGAAATGGCCCTGCCCGAGGGGCTGGTGGAACTGAATATGCCGGGGAAATCGCTGTAGTTTTCGATCAAACTTCCTCCCTTAGCGCCTCCAGCAGCTTGCGGTCTTCCTTGCTGAGTGCTGCGCCCACCAACAAATCCGGCCGGTTGGCGAGGGTCTTGCGCAACTGCTGCTCGCGACGCCAGCGGCGAATCTCTTTATGGTCGCCATTCAAGAGGACATCCGGCGTGCGCAGGCCGCCAAACTCGGCCGGGCGGGTGTAGTGGGGATAGTCGAGCAGGCCACCGGCGCCGTGCTGCGAGCGCGGAACGCCCTCTTCGTCCGTGGTAATCTCCGCGTCGGCCACGCCAAAGCTTTCGAATTCTCCAGACGCCTCGTTGCCCAGCACGCCCGGAATCAGGCGCATCGCCGCATCCACCACCACGGCGGCGGCCAGCTCGCCTCCGCTCAGCACATAGTCGCCGATGGAAAGCTCCAGGTCGCAATAGAGCTGGTTGATGCGCTCGTCCACGCCCTCATAGCGGCCGCAGATCAGCACCACGCGCTCTTCCGTGGACAGCTCCCGCGCCATCGCCTGGGTGAAGGGACGGCCCTGCGCGGAGAGCAGAATCACGCGCGCGCGCGGGGCGGGCGAGGATTGATCCGGGATTCCCACCGGGGCTAAAGCCAGCGTCGATTCAGCTAGCTCTATGCGGGGGTTGAAACCCCCGCCTCCCTCCAAATCTTGAATTTCCGCAGTTTGTTGAGCCTCCAGCCGCGGTGGATTCGGTTTTGCCTTCGGCGCAATGCCCAGGGAGGCGAGCGCCTCGGAGAGCGGCTCGGGCTTGAGCACCATCCCCTCGCCGCCGCCAAAGGGGCGGTCGTCCACGGTGCGATGGCGGTCGTGGGTAAAGACGCGCAGGTCGTGCACCGCGACCGTCACCAGCCCCTCGGCCAGCGCCCGGCGCAGAATCCCGTTCTCGAAGAAGCTCGTGAAAAACTCCGGGAAGATGGTGATGATCTCGAATTTCATACTCTTTGATGATATAGGCAGAATTATCCGCGCCCGAAGTGCCCCGAATATGTTTTACTGTTGGCGGACTGTTTATGGCTGACTTTGAATCGCACTTAACCCGCTGGCAATCGGCCGGCCTCCTGGATGCGGAGATAGCGCGCCGCATCCGCGCCTATGAAAGTGAGCAGAAGAAGCCCGCCGGCTTGCGCTGGCAAGTGATCGTCGTGCTGATTCTGGGGGCCATCCTGCTGGCCTGCGGCGTGGCGCTCTTTGTCTCGGCGCATTGGGACCAGATCGGCCCCGGCACGCGGCTGGCCGTGGTGCTGGCGATGGTCAGCGTCTTCCACCTGGGCGGCGGCTGGGCGCGCGCGCGCTTTCACGGGCTTTCTACGGCGCTGCACGCGGTGGGGACGCTTTCGACTGGCGCGGCCATCTTCCTGGTCGGGCAGATCTTCAACATTCAGGAGCACTGGCCGGCGGCGGTGTTGATGTGGGCCGTGGCCGCGCTGGCCGGTTGGATTCTGCTGCACGACGAGGCGCAGCAGACGCTCACCCTGCTGCTCTTCCCGGCATGGATCCTCTCCGAATTCTCCTACTACGCCGAGGGCCACATCGGCGAAAATGTCTATGTGGGCCGCTTCCTGATTGTCTGGGCAGTCCTCTACCTGACTTTCTTCATTGGCTCGAAGTGCAAGATTGTCCGAGGCATTCTCTTTGCTGTTGCGGCGATTGCTTTCCTCACAGGAATCTGCGTTCTACTGGAGGGCTGGTTTTCATGGGGTGACCAGACCTATCTGCCGCTCGGACTGCGCACCTGGGGATGGGTGGACATTGCCGCGATTCCGCTGCTCTTCGCCATCTTCAAATTCCGCAAGAGCATAATTCCCGTAGCCGTCGCGATCTGCTTCTCGATTGCGCTGCCCTGGTGCCAGCGAGTCTGGACGCAGGTCAACGGCTATGGCTACTTTCCACAGTCCTATGTGCGCAACGAACCCAACCTCACCGCTCATGCGTTGGTCGCGGCTTTTGCCGTTTTCATCATCTGGTGGGGCGTGCGGCATGTTTCGCAGGCACTGGTCAATCTGGGCATCGTCGGCTTTGCCATTACCGTGATCTGGTTCTATTTCAGCGACATCTTCGACAAGCTGGGCCGCTCGCTGGGACTGATCGGGCTGGGGATTCTCTTTCTCGCCGGCGGATGGGCGCTGGAAAAAACCCGCCGCAGAATTGTCGCTGGCATGGAAAAAGCGGATGCTTCCACCAATCCGTCCTAGGAGGCGCTATGAAATTGGCCAAAAATTCGCTCTCTGGAACCTCCATCGTTTTGCTGGTGATTCAGTTGGCGCTGGTCTCGTCGATCGCGGCCAAGTACCTCTACCAGCGCTCGACCTGCCCGCGAGTCTGGACGCGGACGGCGGCCTACGATCCTGATATGGTGATGCGCGGCCGCTACCTGAGCTTGCGCTTGACGGTGGACGGTTGCCAGAGCACGCTACCCAGCGCGCTGCACGCCATCTTCCCGCGCAACGCCGACGGAACCACACGCAAGGGCGGCTTTCACGTCAACTGGCAGGGAGCCGTTCGCTTCCGCGCCAAGCTCAAGGTGGAAGGCAACAAGCTGCTGGCGATCCGCATTCCGGAGGCTGACCTTACCTCGAAGGGCGTGGATGTTACCGCGTGGCCGGATTCGGCCTGCGATGCGATGCGCCTGGACGAGCCGGTGGACTTTTACATCGCCGAACACGCCGTGGACCCGACGCCGCTCCAGCCCGGCCAGGAGCTGTGGCTTGAGGTCACCGTCCCGCCGCTGGGTCCGCCCCGGCCGATTCAACTGGCGCTCAAGCAGGATGGGGCGTGGAAGCCGCTGGCGTTTCAATAGCCACCTGCGGTAGGGGGACTCGCCGTCCAGGCAAGCGGCGCTTGCGCGCCATGAAGTTCGTGGTATCCCACCCTTCCGCAAAATGCGCGGAAGGATGGGGCACGGAAACTTTATCGGCCAGGATGGTGTATCCGGACTGCATCGACAAGGCAAGTGCCCGCTCGCGCGATTAGAACTTTTTGAGTGGCGCTGGCTGCTCCGCGCCCACCTGGCCGGCCTTGATGTCGGCCACGAAAAAATTCTCGCCGCGCGTGGGGCTGCCGGAGAGGCGGCGCAGCATGGCTAACTGGCCCACATGGGTGAGCGCGTCGGCTACCGGCCCCTGGAACAATTGCTCGACCGGAGCGTGGAGCGGCCCGCCGGTGGCCAGGAAGGCATCGAAGGTCTGGAGTGACTCGAAAAAACGCTGCTTCTCCTCGGCCCAGGCGCGCGGCTGGGTGTCGCGCCAGCGCTGCTGCCCCATGGCCATGCTCAAGGCCCAATCAAAGAGATCGCCCATGTGGGCCAGAATTTGTACGGGCAGGCGACCGGCGGCGGCAAAACCGGCGAAGTGATCGGGAGCGCCTTCCAGGGCGCGGGCGGCCCGGTAGGCTACAGTCGCCAGCGTGTGGCGCAGCAATTCGCGTTTCTCGTCCATAGGGGAAATATAGCGCAGTCAACTGGCCAAAGGAATTAGGCGCGAAACGCGGTTCTCTGCTAAACTGAAAGTTCTGAGTCCATCAGCAGGAAAACACAATGTCCATTCATCCCGTAATGCAGCGCTTGGCAGACAAGCTCAAGCGCACCGACCTCCCCGAGTTCGTGCCTGGCGACCAGGTTCGCGTCCAAGTGAAGATCAAAGAAGGCGACAAGGAACGCTTGCAGGCCTTTGAAGGCCTGGTCATCGCCATCAACAAAGGCCCGCAGGGCACGTTTACCGTGCGCAAGATGAGCTTTGGGCAGGGCGTGGAGCGCATCTTCCCGTTCAACTCCAAGGTCATCGACAAGATCGAGAAGGTGCGCAGCTACAAGGTGCGCCGCGCCAAGCTCTTCTATCTGCGCGAACTGCGCGGCAAGGCCGCCCGCCTGAAGGAAGTGGGCCGCGTTGTGGCCAAGGCGTAAGCCGCTCCAGCTTTTGCTGCTCGACGACCCCGGCTCCGGCCGGGGTCGTTTTTGCTGATGCTAAGGCAGCTTTCAGCCGTCAGCTATCAGCTTTCAGTATTCTTACTTTTTGCTCCTCCTTTCGGCAGAAAATGGAGAGATTTTGCGCTGGTTCTGCGGGCCGGTGGCAATCTGTTGACAATCCTGACCAATGGCTTGATTGCACTTTACCCTGGACTCCCATCGCCTTGTCCCTTCGGAGAAAATCCCAGAGACTATTCCATCCCCTTGATCGGCGAAGCCGGTGAACGGCTGAAAGCTGATAGCTGAAAGCTGTAAGCTGTAGTTATGCTTCCGAGCGAGCAGGACCGCCATCACGCCTTTCAGGAAACTCTGCTGAGCGCCCGCCACACCATGGTGCTGAGCGAGATTCTGAAGCTGGCCGCGGACAGCTTCCGCTCCAACAAGGTGCGCTTTGCGCTGACCGCGCTGGGCATGGTGATCGGCACCGCCTCGGTGATCCTGGTGGTGACCATCGGGCTGACCGGCCGGCGCTTCATCATGGAGGAGATCCAGAAGGTCGAGACCAATTCGGTCGAGCTGGAATATTCCGGCGGCGGCTCAACCGCGTCGGAGCGCGTGCTCTACAACGACAGCCTCACCCGCGACGACGAGAAGGCCGTGCTGGCGCAGGTGCCCGGAGTACTCTACTCCTCGCCCATCCTGACCATGCACGACCGCATCAGATTTGGCGGAGGCATCGTCAAGGACACGCTGGTGCTGGGCGTGAGTCCGCAGTACCAGCAGATCCGCAACCTGGTGGTGCCCCAGGGCCGCTTTCTTGACGAGACCGACGACGCGGCCCACATCAAGTGCGCGGTGGTCACGGAACTGTTCGCGCGCGAGCGCTTCGGCAGCGTGGATGCGGCGGTGGGCCAGAACTTCGAGATCAGCGGCATTCCCTTTACCATCATCGGCGTCTTCAAGGAGAGCGTGGACGACTTTGGCGAATCGGAACTTCAGGACCAGACGATTTTGATTCCCTTTTCCGTGGCCCGCTACTTCACAGGAACGGAAAATGTGAACCAGATTTACTTTTCCATGCGCACCATGGACGAGGTTCCCGACGCGGCCAAGGAGATCGTGCGCATTGTCCATGCGCGCCACCGGCCGGACTCGGTCTACCAGGCGCAAACCATGAAGGAGCTGCTGGTGATGGCCGACAAGATCATGACCTACCTGACGCTGTTGCTGGTGGCCGTGGCCGCGGTTACGATGGCGGTGGGCGGGGTGGGCATCATGAACATCATGCTGGCCACGGTGCGGGCGCGCACCCGGGAGATCGGCATCCGCAAGGCGCTGGGCGCCACCTACCGCGAGATCAAGTACCAGTTTCTGGCCGAGGCGATCATCATCTCGCTGATCGGCGGGCTGGTGGGCACCGTCGCCGGACTGGCCGTGCCGCTGGCCGTTCGCTTATTCACCGACTATGAACTGCCGGTCTCCGGCTGGTCAATCGCCATCGCGCTGGCCGCGGCAATGCTGGTCGGCGTGGTCTTCGGCACCATTCCCGCCACCCGCGCCGCGCAGATGGACTCGGTGGAGTCGCTGAAGTATGAGTGAGCGCGAACCAACAGCCCCAAAACGCTGGGTGCCCCATCCTTTTCGCGCTTTTTGCAAAAAGGGTGGGAAACCACGAGCCTCGACCAGCCTTGTTGAAGAAGACCGTCCGGAAAAAGGTCCGAATCTCGTGCTGCTCTATGGGCTGCTGGTTCTGGCGCTGGCCGCGGCCATCGGCTTTGCCCTGCTGATTGTGATGCCTTTCTATCACCGGCGGTAGCGGCAGGTTTGAATATTGACAAGGTAAGGAGTATATTTTAAAAGGTAAGGAGTTGACCGCCATGACCACCGCGACAAAACCCATCCCGGCGCAGATTTTCCGCGCCAAGGTCACCAGCAAGGGACAGATCACTGTTCCGGTGGAGATTCGCAGATCCCTGGGAGTCAAACCCGGCGATAAAATCTGCTTTAAGCAGCAGGAAGGCGGCATTCGTGTCGTCCGCGACGTGGATGAAAACCCTTTTGAAAAATGGCGTGGGATTGGCGGATTCCCAGGGATGGGAAAGGGACGAGAAGCCATCGTAGCCTACTTCAGAGAGATGCGTGGCTATGACGATCTCGATTGACTCGAATGTAATCTCCGCCCTATGGAACAATGACGACCCGTTGAATGCAGTAGCAGGTTCCATCCTCGACAACCTGATCGCGCAGGAGAAACTTGTGGTTTCCGGGCCTGTTTTTTCCGAGTTGATGGCCGGTCCATTGAAAGATGAAGCATCCTTGAATGTCTTCTTCGCGGATACTGGAATTGATGTCGACTGGACCATGGATGAAGAAATCTGGCGCGTAGCGGGACGTGCGTATTCTGGATATTCTCAGCGCCGCATAAGAAGCGGAGGCAAGCCTCCACGGCGTATTCTGGCGGATTTTCTGATCGGTGCTCATGCGCTGGTTCGCGGCTATTCTCTGCTTACCATTGATTATCGGCATTATGCAGCGGCATTCCCTACACTGCCAACGATCCCCGTATGACCCCTCACGCTTCAGCCCTTCCGATTCTCGCGCCCGGCAATTAGCACAGGAATTCCATCCACAATCGGATAAGCGCGGCCACACTTCGTGCAGAGCAGCTTGCTCTCCTCAAGGCGAAGCGCGCCCAGGCAGTCCGGGCAGGCCAACTGAGTCACTACGGACGGAACCAACGCGAAGGAGTGGCTGGAATCGGCTGACATAAAGCCTTTACTGGATGGGTATGCTGGGGCCAGCAGCCGCATCAGCAATAACTTCCGGGCCGGCTGTGGGAGCGGCAACCTTGGGCCGGATGGCGAACTCGGTTTCGATGCTCTGGATGGTGCCCCCCTTGGCCGACTCATACGCCACGCGAATGCCGTTGTAGATGGCGCGGTCGTTCGAGGAGCCGTGGCCGATGATGCAGACCCCGCGCACTCCCAGCAGATGCGCGCCGCCGTACTCGCGATAATCCAGGCGCTGGCGGAATTCGTTGAAGGCCCGCCGCGAAAGCAGCGCGCCCACCTGGGCGGTGACGGTGCGCTTCAGCGACTCGCGCAGCACATCGCGCACAAAGCGGCCCACGCCCTCGCTGGTCTTCAGCGCCACATTGCCGACAAAGCCGTCGCAGACAATCACGTCCGCCTGGCCGCTGAAGATGTCGCGGCCCTCGACGTTGCCCACAAAGCGTATGGGCAGCGCTTTGAGCAGCGGAAAGGCCTCGCGGGTCAGGTCGTTGCCCTTGGATTCTTCCTCGCCGACATTGAGCAAGCCGACGCGCGGCGACTCTATCTTGAGCACGCTGCGGGCATAGATTTCGCCCATCACGGCAAACTGCGCCAGATTGTTGGCTTTGCAGTCCACGTTGGCGCCCACGTCGAGCAGCACGCAGGGATTACCCTTGGAACTGGGCATGGGTATCGCCAGCGCCGGCCGGTCTACTCCAGGTAGCGCGCCCAGCACCATCTTGGCGGTGGCCATGGCCGCGCCGGTGTTTCCGGCGGTGACAAAACCAGCCGCCACGCCATCGCGCACCAGCTTGAGGCCCACACGAATCGAGCTGTCTTTTTTGGTGCGGACCGCGTGCGCCGCCTTCTCTTCCATGCCGATGCGTTCAGTGGCATTGTGGATGACGATAGGCAGGTCATCGTTGCCCAGAGCCTCGTCGAGCAGGTCGCGCAGCTCCGCCTCGGGCCCCACCAGGTGGACCCGCACGGGCAGAGCCTTGCAGGCGAGGATCGCCCCGCGAATCTCCGCTTCCGGAGCTTTGTCGGTGCCAACGGCGTCAAGCGCAATATCGATGAGCATGGGAGCGAAGACTACTTGGCTTCTTCCTTGACATCAATCACGGCGCGGCCCTTGTACTCGCCGCACTTGGGGCAGGCGCGATGGGGCAGCTTCTTTTCGTGGCAGGCGGGGCACTCAGAGACACCCACGGCGGTGAGAAAGTCGTGGCTGCGGCGGAGTGCGGTGCGGCGCGTCGAATGGCGCCTCTTCGGATTCGGCATTGCAAAATTCCTTTCGTCTCTCGACCCGCTAACCGTCATCAGCCGTGCCTTCCGGCTGCCGAACGGGGCGGACGAGTACCCCTAATTCCTTTTGGGGCTATTCTCTGTGGACTCGATCCGGCTGCGAAGATCGGCCAGCGCTGCCCAGCGGGGGTCGCTCGGACCCACGTCGCAGGAGCAAGGCTGGATGTTGCGGTTTTCGCCGCAGCGCGGGCAAAGTCCCTTGCAGTCGGGCTTGCACAATGTTTTGACCGGCAGGGACAAAAGCACCTGCTCGCGCAGCACATCCTCAAGCGAAAGACTGTCTCCTAAATAATACCCGATTTCGGTCTCCTGCGCCGTAATGGAGCGTTCCGGGGCATCAGCGTCGGCGGCCGCGGGCCGGAAGATGAGGTCGAAGTCGGCTGCGAGCGGAATCTCGACCGGCTCGACGCAGCGTGCGCAGGGCACCTGAAAACGGCCGGCAAAGCTGCCCCGGAGCCGGATGTCGTCCACAATGTCCCTCGGCCCCCGGTGCTCGTGCAGCACCTCGGCATGGCCGGAGGCGGCGAGTGGCCCCTGCTGCTCGGCCTCCTCGCCCAGATCGACCGCGCCCGGCGCCACTTGCAGGTCAAAGTCGATTGGCTCACGTTCCAGTTCACTTACCTTGAATTCCATGCTATGAGCCTACGGCGCGGAGGCGGGTGAGTCAATGCGCCTCTTGTACACTGTTTGAGGACTATGGCCCAGAACGACCGTCTCTCTTCCGCTCCTGATTCTCCCCGCCGCATACGTCTGGCGACCGAGGCCGACCGGGCGCGTTTGATTCCGCTAATCAACGCCGCTTTTGCCATCGAAACCTTCCTCGAAGGCACGCGCACCGACGAGGAGCGCCTGGCGGGGATGATGGGCAAGGGAAGCATTCTGGTCGCCGAGGACGCCAACGGCCAGCTTCTCGGCTGCGTCTACACGGAGGTGCGCGGCAAGCGCGGCTACCTGGGCCAGCTCGCAGTCGATCCAGTGCATCAATGCAAAGGCCTGGCCATCCGCCTTGTCGCGGCGGCCGAGGAGCACCTACGCGGCCAAGGATGCGAGGCCGTGGAGATCACCGTACTCAGCCTTCGGCCCGAACTGCCTCCCATCTATCGCCGCTACGGCTATGTCGAAACCGGTACAGAGGAGTTCCATCCCACCCAGCCGCTCAAATCCGGGGCCGAATGCCACGCCATCGTGATGGTGAAACAGCTTTAGTTCCCGGCTAACGCAAGCGCCTTTTCAACGGCAGCCTTGAGAGGCGGCAGACCATCCTGGACTGTGTTCCATATTGTTTCCACATCTACGCTGTCGTATTGATGGCGGAGCCAATTGCCGCTCCCGCGAATGTCGCGCCAGGGAACCTCAGGGCAGAGAACTTCCGCGCTATCTTTCAGACGTATAGCTGCCTCACTGAGGATGAGCAACTTTCGCTCCACCGCGGCCTGGGTCTTTTCGTCGTGGTAATAGGCCTCACGATCCATGCCATGGACGAATTGCTGAATGGAATGAATGCTGTCGAGGATGTCTTCGAGGTGGGATCTCGCATCCTCAAAAGGCATGAACAGCCTCCCGCAAAGCACGCGCCCGGACTCGCTCTTTCATTGAACCGGCGGGAGAAAGATCCACCTTCCCTCCCAGTAAGTCGCTGAGCCGACCTTCCAGCCGAGCCATGTCAAACAGCGTGAGCCGCATTGAGCGGTCGAAATCGGCGATGAGATCCACGTCGGAGTGGGACGAAGAGTCGCCGCGCGCAACCGAGCCAAACAAGCGCAGGTGCAGAATACCGGCCGCCTGCAGTTCCGGTTCATGCTGTCGCAACGTCTGAAGCACAGAACCCCTGTCCATATCACCACTGTGCCACAGAGACCCACCGGAATCAAGAGCGGCCTTGGAGAATTGCCTCCCATTCACCGCTGCCGGGATTCCTTCCGGCAGCATTTTCATTGCGAACTACGGCCTATTCTCCAGCGGGTTTCCAGGCTTCTGCTCAGTCCTTGCGCAGATAGGTACGCGAGAGGCGGTCGTGCCAGCAGAGGTGGTCTTCGTCAAAGAGCGCCCACGCCACGCCCAGCCCCATGGGGACCACCGACAAGAGCAGTGCGCCCAGCCGGCTGCGCAACTGTGCGCGGGTGGGGATCTGGCCGTCGAAGGTGCAGAGGGAGATGCCGGCAAACCTCATGCCCGGCGTGGCGTCGGCGAGGGTGAGGAAGAGCGTCTGGTAGACCATGGCAACGAGCAGGAAGGCCGCAGCAGCGCAGATTTCCATGATCCGGGCCGCGGGCAGAGTCGCGATGGCGGCCACGACCACCACAGCCGACCCCAGGAAGATCGTAGTGATAAACGCGCTATCCACCAGGGCCGCCATCAGCCGGTGGCCGATGGGCGCCAGTTGCACCTCCGGTTGCGCGGCGGGCGCGTCCTCGTACTCCGGTTCGTCTTGGGGTTGAGCCTCCAGCTTCAGGCCCGACCAGGCAGGCTCCGGCCAGGCGGAGGCGCGCGCGGCTGGTACCGTCTCTGGCTGAATGGAGAGGGAGCCAGGGTCTACCTCGAAGATACTCAACTGTCTTTCCTGGCCATCGACCGCTAACGGACCCTCGACCCGCCGCGGACGCAGCTTGCGGACGGCGACCAGTTCGCGGGGAAACTTGATGAGGTTGGCGTGAATGGGCTCTTCCGGCTCGACCAGCTCCATTGCATGAATGCCACTGGTGTATTCGGCCGGCTCAGGCTGCTCTCCGCCGTCTTCATCCGCAGACGCAAAGCCCTCCACAAACCGCGAAGCGGGGGCAGCGGCTGGAACTGAAACCGGCTCGATGGGGCGCATGCGCAGATCCGGCTCCTGGCGGATGTGTGAGTATTCGCTCTCCCAAGCCTCCAGGGAATCCGGCAGCGCGTGCGGCGCAGGCAGCGGCGACGCGACGGCTGGCTCCCGTTCGGGCGCAGAGGGGGGCACAAGCGGCGGGGTTTCGGACTCCCATGGGCGCGAGGCGACGGGGGCCGACGGCACGGCGGCGGGGGCTTCGACAGCCTGCAACTGGCTGTAACTGGGGGCATGGGCATAGCGCGCGGCCACGCGGGCGGCGGCCTGCGCGCCGCGGCTGCCGGCTTTAGGCCAACTGGGAGCGGGGGCGGGCGGCTGCGCCGTGGACAAGCCTCTGCGGCTTCTGTGCGCGGCAAGGCGCAGGTTCACTTCCTGCTTCCAGGAGGTGGCGGAGTGGGACTGAACAAGAGATGCGCTCATGGCTCCAGTTTCCCTTCTGACGCGCTCTTCGGGCCGATCTTCCCGGCCCAGGGCGACGGTTCCGGTTCTCCAAACCCGCGGAAAACGGGCCTGAAAAACGTTGATTTCAAAAGAGAAGGGAGGTTGCGAAAGAAAATACAGGCAGAGCCCGGATCGCTGCATCCGAGCGCGGTGAAAACCAACCGATTTTTGCCTGCTGCCAGAGCCGCGCGGCGCATCAGATGCCAAGGCAGCCATTTTTGCTATGCTGACCTTGGTCCCTGGGATGCGTTCTCGCTATTTAGTGTTTATCACGATGATGGCCCTCTGTCACCTGCAAATGCGGGCGCAGGCGTTGACCAATGCGGCACCCCCGGCTGCGCCGGAGGCCGTTCAGGCGGCTGAGCCCGGCCTGGATAATCCCGCTTCGTCCGCTCTGCCGGACGACCCGAGCCAGCAGATTCTGCCCGTGGCTCAGCTGGAGCCCGAGCCCGCAAGCGGTGTGCCGGTGGAGTGGGAGGCCCAGAACCAGAGCCGCGTGGGCGACACCTGGACCCTGACCGGCGGGGTGGTGGTCCACTACCGCGATTACGTTCTGCGCGCCGACAAGGTCGTCTATCACCAATCCACCACGGAGCTGGAGGCGGAAGGCAACCTGCAAGTCGCCGGCGGAGCCAACGATATTCTCATCAACGCCGATCACGGCGATATGCGGCTAAATATGCACACCGCGCGCTATTTCAACGTGCATGGCTCGCAGGGTGTCCGCAATCTTGGTCGCACGACGGTCTATTCCACGACGAATCCGCTTCTCTTTAGCGCGCGGGTCGTGCTGCAGACGGGCGAGGGCCGTTACAAAATCATCGACGGCACGATGACCAACTGCCGTCTGCCCAAGCCGGACTGGGAGATCATCTCCCGGGCCATCAAACTCGAAGACGACAAGGCATCCACAACCAATGCGTGGTTCAAATTTCTCGGAGTACCCATCTTTTACCTGCCTTATCTGCGCCATCCGGCGGGCGAGACGGGCCGCGAGAGCGGGTTTCTGATCCCTGTCATCAGCACGGGATCGTCCGTCCGGGGCTACACCTTTGGCGAGCAGGCCTACTGGGCGATCAACCGCAGCATGGACCTGCTGGTGGGCACGGAGTACTATAGCAAGCGCGGCTGGGCGCCCAACGGCGACTTCCGATACAAAGGCCGTGGGCTGGACCATCTGACGGCTCGCTGGAACGCCCTGCTGGACCGCGGCATCGACCTGCCCAGCGCGACCGATCCGAGTCAGATGGTGCTCACCAACCAGGGCGGCGTGGACATCACGGTCCTGGGCCGCAAGGACATTACCTCCGAGATGCGGCTGGCCGGCAGCGTCGATTTCCTGTCCAGCTACATCTACCGGCTGGTCTTCAACGACAACTACTGGCAGGCGGTCAGTTCTGAGGTGCAGAGCAACATCTCGCTCACCCACGCGCATAACGGCTTTATTTCCTCCCTCTCGCTGGAGCGCTTCCAGACCTTTGCCGGCGCCGCCGGCAGCAGCACGGCCTCGATCAACGACAACCAGGCGAGAATTCTGCATCTGCCCAGCCTGCGCTTCGACGTGCTGGATCGGCCGCTGGGCGCGTCGCCTCTCTACTGGGGCCTGGGGTCGTCGCTTGGCTATCTGGGCCGCTCCGAGCCCGGAGAACAAATTTCGCCCGCAGGCGTTATCGGGACCAGCTTCCACGCCCGCAACGCCGGCCGGATCGACTTCTATCCGCATTTGGCGCTACCGCTGACCGGCGGCGGCTGGAGTGTGCTGGCCGAGGCCGCGCTGCGCGAGACCGCCTACACCATCAGCCAGACTCCCGACCTGAAAGGCTCGAACGGCGGCGTTCCCACGATCAGCCACGATGCGCTCAACCGAACGGATTTCGAAGCCTCGGTGGACCTTCGACCGCCGGCTTTCGAACGGGATTTCTCGCTCGCCCGCTGGAATCGCGAACTGCGCCACGTCATCGAACCGGAGATCTTCTACCGCTATGTGGCCGGCATCGGCGAACAGGCGCGGAATGTGCTGCTGATCGACAGCACCGACATCACCACCAACACCAACGAAACGGGATTCTCGCTGACTCAGCGCTTTTACCTGCGCCCCAGCGAAGAGAAACCCTGCGCCGGGACGGACAGCGGAGATACAGAAAAAGGCTGCCCAACGCAAATGCGCGAGTGGGCCAGTTGGCAGATTGCGCAGAAGTATTTTATCGACCGTAACTTCGGCAGGGCGCTGATCTACAACCGGCGCAACGTCTTCGACGCCACGCTGGACCAGAGCGGGATCGCGTATCTCACCTCGCCGCGCAATCTGGCGCCGATCATCTCGCGGCTGCGCTTCGAGGCCATCAACAACCTGCGCATCCAGTGGGATCTGGACTACGACCCCAAGGCCGGCCAGTTCGGCGCGGATAACCTTTATGCCGGCTACAGTTGGGGACGCACAACGATCGGCGTAGGCCATGAGATGCTCAATGCCGTGGATGAGAACGGCAGCGCGGCCACTACCATCAAGAGCCAGCAGGTGGAGCCTTTTCTCTCGATCGGGAAGACCAGCGGCAAGGGCTTCAACCTGGCTGCCAATGGCGGCTATGACTATGACCACAACGCGCTGCAATACGCCGGGGCGCAGGCTATTTATAACTGGAACTGCTGCGGCCTCAGCTTCGGTTACCGGCGCTTCGAGCTGGGTTCGGTGCGCAACGAGACCCAATGGCTCTACAGCTTTACGCTGGCCAACTTTGGCTCGGTGGGCGACATACGCCGCTCCAACTCGGCCTTCCGCGACCCCAGCCTGCCGCCGGCTTACTAGAAGCTGCTCCTCTGGTTCAAAGGATTATACCTCGAATCCCATGGCGCGCAAGCGCCTTCCGCCTGAACAGCCTGCCCTGAGCGAAGTCGAAGGGGCAAGTCCCCCCATTGCAGGTGGCTGGAGTATCCTTTCCAGAGAGGAGTTGCCTTTGACCCGTATACACTTTTTGACTGGCCTGCTTGCGCTGGGCATGGCCGTTGGCTGCAAAGCTCAGCCTGCCACGCAGCCGCCGGACCAGACGCTGAATCGCCGCATTGAGGTCATGGTCCGCGCCCAGTTCAATGTTCCCTCGGAGTACACCGTAACCCTCGGCGCGCGCAAGCCAAGCCAGATTCCCGGCTTTGACACGCTGCCCGTCACGCTCTCGCGCGGCGCCAATCCAACGGTGATCGATTTTCTGATCTCGACCGACAGCAAGACACTGGCCCGCCTGGAGAAGTTTGACCTGCTGAACGATCCGCTCTTCTCGATCAATGTGGCCGACCGGCCCATCCGCGGCAATCCCGCAGCCAAGGTCACCGTCATCAGCTTCGACGATCTTGAGTGCCCCTACTGCGCCCAAATGCACCGGACACTCTTTCCCGCGACCCTGGAGCACTACAAAGACAAGGTGCGTTTCATCTACAAGGACAACCCGCTGCCCCCGGAGATGCACCCCTGGGCGATGCGCGCCGCCGTGGACGCCAACTGCCTGGCCGCGCAAAGCACCGATGTCTACTGGGCCTACGTCGATTACATCCACTCCCACGGACAGGAGGTCAGCGGCGAAGACCGCAATCTGGCCAAAAGTTACGATGCTCTGAGCCGCATCGCCCGCCAGCAGGCTACACTGGGCAAACTCGACGCTGCGCGGCTGGATGCCTGCCTGGCGCGGCAGGATGAGAGCCAGGTGCGCGCCTCGATGAAGGAGGCCGAGGCACTCCGCATTGATGGAGTGCCCGCCCTCTTTGTCGATGGCGAGCGCATCAACGGCGTGATTCCCCAGGCGCAGCTGTGGATGGTGATTGACCGCGACCTGCGCGCCGCTGGAGTGGAGCCGCCAGCCGCGGCCACACCGGCAGCGCCGGCAACGGTCGGGCCTCCGCAAGCTCCGCCCGCGGCGGCGGCCAAGTAGCCGGCTGCTTCTCAAAGCCTCGCTCTTGCCACTCAATGCAGGTCGGAGACGGCAAATGGCGGTCGGGCTGTGAAAAATCGTATCCCCAGACCGGCTTGGGGATTTATGCTTGATTGCCGGGGGCTTTTGCGCCCCCCAGGAGATACCAAGTTGCAAAGCAAAGCTTTTTGCCGCACGCCGTTCCGTTTAGTTGTACTCGTTCTTTGCGGGGGAGCACTGTTGACTGCGGTCAGCGCATGTCATCGCGCGCCCGCCGCGGACGTGGTGGCGACCGTGAACGGCAAGGATATTCAGCGCTCGGAGATGGAAAAGTATTACAAGGCCTATCTTGCCGACAATGCCCAGAAGCCCTCCGCCGAGCAGTCCGACATTGTCCGCCTCAATATCCTGAAACAGATGATCGATGACGAGATCCTCTGGCAGCGCGCGGCCAAGCTCAACCTTGCCGCCAGCGATGAGGATGTGAACGTCAAGCTGACTGAGATGAAGGCTCCCTTCACGCAGGAAGAGTTCGACAAGCAGCTCCAGGCGCACAACATCACCCTGGACGATTACAAGCGCGAACTGCGACGCCAGTTGACCAAGACCAAGCTGCTCAACAAGGAGATCGAGTCCAAGATCAACATCACCGATACCGAGATTGGCGCTTACTTTGCCGCCCATAAGCCGGAGTTCAATCTGATCGAGCCCCGGTATGGCGTGGCGCGGATCATGGTCACCAGCGGACCCGCGCAGCAGACCGGCAACCTGCAAAACAACAAGGCCTCCGGCGACACCGATGCGAAGAGGAAGATCGAGACGCTCCATAGCAAGCTGGAGAACGGCGAGGACTTCGGCGCCGTGGCCATGAACTTCTCCGAGGATCCAAACACCGCCTCGAATGGCGGCGATATGGGCTTCGTATTAGAGTCGCAACTGCGTACCGAACCGGAAGTCTACAACGCCATCAGCAAGCTCAAGCCGGGACAAATCACAGAGGTTCTTCCCGTCTACAACAGCACCGCTCCCGGACGCCGCACTGCCGGCTACGCCATCTACAAGCTGATCTCCAAGGAAGCGGCCGGGCAGCGCGAACTGAACGACCCACGCGTGCAGCAGGTCATCCGTCAGGGCCTGCGCGATAGCCACGCGCAACTGCTCCAAACCGCCTATTTCGAGATGCTCCACGACGAAGCCAAGATTCGCAACTACTTTGCCGAACAGATTTTCAAGCAGGGTGCGCAATAAAGCGCGCCGCCTGATGATTGCCGAACCCGCTTCAAGATGCCGCAAACGAAAGAGGCTGCCATTGGCAGCCTCTTTCGTTTGTATACCATTGCGCGCCCATTGCTATGGCTTCGCCGAATCAGGCTCCGCGCTCTGCTTCTCCAGGATGGCCTTGCGCGCGTTGATCGCCTTGGCCCGCCACTCCATCGCCTTGGCCACGTCGTCCTTGCGGGCCGCCTCGTCCCCCCAGTCCAGATCGGCCTTGCGCCGGTAGACCAGGCCCAGGTTGGCCATCGCATCGGCGTAATTGAGCCGGTTCTCCACCGCCTGGCTGAGAGACTGCAAGGCTTCCTCGACCAGCGCGCCATTCTGCGCCTTGATGGCCTCCATCGCCTTGGCGGGCGCCTTGGCGTTGCCCTCGCCGTCATCTTTGATGCCGGCCCGTTGAAGCACAGCGAGAGCGTTCTGATGCGCCTCCATCCCGTCGATCACGCCGACCACATAGGCCGCCTCGGCGTCCTTTGGATCCACGGCCAGCACTTTCTTCTGCCAGGCCTTGGCATCGTCGAGCTTCTTGATGCTGAATTCAATGCCCGCGATCTGCTTCATGCTCTTCACATCGTATGGGGCCTTTTCCAAAACCTCATGGAAGAGGTCGATGGCCTGCTGCGCGATCTTCAGGTTCTCCGGCGTATCCACTCCAGGCGCAACTTTCTGCGCCAGCGCGGTACCCAGGTAGACCTTGGCCGTAAGGTTGCCGGGGTCCAGCTCCTCCGCCTTGCGGAAATGAAGGATCGCCTCATCCTTGTGGCCGATCTTGTACGCGTCCAGGCCCTGCTTCAATTCGTCGCGGAGTTCGATTTGCTGGGGTGAAGGCTGGCGCACACCTGCGCCGCCGCCCCTTTGCCCGGCGGCTGGAATGCAAGCGGCCGCGAGAATCGCAAGGCCGGCAACGGTAACCTTGAAAGCGCGTCCGGCATTCTGTGAACTGAACATAAAGCACCTCGATCGATCAAGCTGAATCTCATACAAGCAAAGCGGCCTCCGCGCAGGGCGGAGGCCGTTCGTGTGCGTGAAAAGTCCGCGGTTTACTTTAACTCGCCGTTGTCGCCCATGGTGATGCCGCCGGGACCGGCGTTCTTCTTGGCTTCGACGATTTTGCGCGTTTCCATCGCCTTGGTGCGCCATTCGTCGGCCTTGGCGAGGTCATCCTTGCGGGCTGCCTCGTTGCCGAAGTCCAGATCGGCCTTGCGCCGGTACATCAGGTTCAGGTAGGCCATGGCTTCGTCATAATTGGCCCGGTTGTCATTCGCCTGGGTGAGGTATTGCAGGCCTTCCTCGACCAGCGGAGCATTCTGCGCAATGAGCGGGTCCATGACCTTCTTGGAAGCCTTGGCATTGCCCTCGCCGTCGTCGTTGATGCCCTCGGGGGCCAACGCAGCCAGCGTGTTCTGGTGCGCTTGCATCCAGTCAATCACGCCAATCGTATAGGCCGCCTCGGGATCCTTGGGATCCTCGGCCAGCACCTTCTTCTGCCAAGTCTTGGCCTCATTCAGCTTTTTGATGCTGAATTCAATGCCCGCGATCTGCTTCATGCTATTGACATCATGCGGGTTCTTGTCCAGAACCTCCTGGAAGATGTCGATGGCCTGCTGCGCGGACTGCAGGTTCTCCGGCGTATCCAGCCCGGCTACCACGTTTTGGGCCAATGCGGTGGCCAGATAGCTTTTCGCCATGGGCAGGTTGGGATCAAGCTTCATCGCCTGCTGAAAGTGATTGATCGCCTCTTCGTAGTGGGTGCCCTTGTACGCTTCCACGCCCTTGTTCAACTGGTCGCGGGCTGCAAGCTTGTCGCACCCGCTCATGGAAAACACCATGCCGGCCAAGGCAATCGCGAGCGCCGTAATACGTGCGGGTCCATTCATATTCGTATCCTTCTCCTTCAGGCAAGAGCCTATTGGCCGCGCGCCTGGAATCTCTGCTACTGCTGGCCGCGGGCGGGAGATACCGCAACCAGGATGGAAAAATTCTACTCCTGTTTTCCGTCCGGAAAAACCGCCTCAAGACGGGGCTGGCAACCCTGGAGTATGCCGGGGATCCCATACCACCCCTAACGCTCCGTTGGCCAGCCTGAACTTTGCACGTTCCTTAGCCGACGCCAATCGTTTGCAACCTCCCTCTTCAGGGAAGCGGCCACAACACGGCCCGCTACTGGCCAGCCATGATCTTGGGCGTCATCAACCCGACGTGATCCACGTTCGCGGCGCGAGCAATATCAATCACCTCGGCGACATTGCGAAAATCGACATTGTCGTCGCCCTTGACGAACATCACGCGCTCGGCGCGATTGGCGTAGATCTCAGTAAGGCGGGCGAGCAGCTCTTTCTGAGCCGCCAAGCCGCCTACGCCATTGAAGACGACCGTATCGTTGATCTTGTACGACGGGGCCTTGCCCGCCTCATGCAGAACCTGCACCACGATGGTGCGATCGGTCGGATTCTGCTGCTGTTTATCCTTGGGCGGCTGGGGCACCAGCGCATCCAGACCCTTGGGCGTGACTGGCACGATGACCATAAAGATGATCAACAACACCAAAAGAATGTCGATCATCGGGGTCATATTGATGTCAGACGAGTAGCCTCCCCCGCTTCCAACTGTCATTGACATGGCTTAAAACTCCTCGTTAGTTCAACAAAATGAAATGAACAGCGGAAAAACTACTCGCCGCCGCCAGTGCCGGCTTCTTTTTTCTGGGTCAGCAAACCCACATTGTCCACGCCGGAGGTGCGCACGGCGTCGATGGCATCTTCCACTGCCAGGTACTGGGCACGCGCATCGGCGCGAATGTAGATCGTTTTGCCGGGCTTGTCGGCCAGCTTCTCGCTTACCTGCACGCCCAGTTGATCTAGGGAGGTCTTGTTTTGTCCCAGGAAAACCCCTCCGTCGCGGGTGACGGCCACGACTATGGCGTCTTCCTTGTCGGCGTCGGGCATATTGGTGGCGTTATCCACCTTGGCCATATCGACAGCTACCTTGTTCTGGAGCATGGGGGTGATGACCATGAAGATGATCAGCAGCACCAGCATCACGTCCACCATGGGGGTGACATTGATATTGGAACTGACCTTTTTGCTTTCGTCGCGAACTGCGATTGACATTGCGTGTGCTCCATTGCCTGAAAATTTTTACTCCGGACGGCTTCCGGTATTGCACGAGAACCATCTGGATGGCGCGAGGCAGAAACCGGCGGGCGGGAGAGAAGTTGAGTTCTCCCGCCCCCGCAGCCTCTCGCTCACGCCGCGAGCCGCTTCGCTTAGCGCTTGTGGCTCTGCTTGATGAAGTAGTCGATCAGTTCGCTGGAGGAGTTGTCCATCTCGACGTCGAAGGATTCAACTTTTCCGGTGAAGTAGTTAAAGGCCATAACGGCCGGGATGGCTACGAACAGGCCAGCCGCGGTGGTCACCAGAGCCTCTGAGATGCCGCCGGCAACCGCGCCGATGCCCGAGGTCTTCTGGGTAGCGATCTGCTGAAAGGCGTTCAGAATGCCGATGACGGTGCCGAGCAGCCCGACGAACGGAGCCGTCGCGCCGATGGTGGCCAGAACCGCAAGGCCTCTCTTCAGCTTGGCGTGGACGATGGCCTCGGCCCTCTCCAGCGCGCGGCCGGAGCTGGCGATGGACTCCTCAGTCGGCGCGCCGCCCGAGGCGCGGAACTCCTGCAGGCCAGCCGTCACAACCTCGGCCAGGTGGGACTTCTTGTTGCGATCGGCGATCTTGATCGCTTCTTCGAGCTTGCTGTCCTTCAGCGCGCCGGCAACCTTGGGCGCAAATTCGCGCGACTGCTTGCGGGCGGCGGAGAAGTACAGGTAACGGTCGATCATCACGGCCAACGACCAGATCGACTCGATGAAAAGGACGAAGGCGATACAGCGCGCCGCCCATCCCATGTTATGCAAAAGACCCATGAGGTTGAAGCTGACTGTCTCTTCATCAAAGAGAAAAGCCAGATTGGCCGAATGCGAAGCGAAGTGCGTAAGCTGAGCGAGAATCACTGAATCATTCCTCCTAAGGAGTTTTCTTGTGGACTGCGACTGCCTTGCGGTTGCTGCGAATGCGGCTCTTTGCGGATTCGCATTCAGGTCAAAAGCGAAGCCCTTCCCCCAGAATGGCGGGAAGAGCCAAAATGTTCCTTATCCGCCCAGAGTAAAGATCACGTTGACTTGCGTCTCCACTTCCACCGGTTCGTTGTTGAGCAGATAGGGTTTGTAGCGCCAGGACCTGACGGCGTCCAGAGCGGCCTGTTGCAACATGGCCGGACCGCTGACGACGTGCAGGTTTTCGATGGCGCCAGTCTTGGAGATATTCGCCTGCAGGACCACGGTACCCTGAACGCGAGCCGCCCTGGCGATCGGCGGATAGGTCGGCTGAGTCTTCAGCAGAACCATACCCGCCATGACACCGCTCGATATTTTGACCACCTTGGGCGGAGCGGCCTTCACCTGGGTCTTGGCGGCATCGCCGAAGAGGCTGCCCATGGCGCCATTCGTGCCGCCGAAGTCTGATCCGGCCACGCTGAACGAAGCCACCGGGGCTTCCCTCTCAGTGACTATCTTGATGTCATGCGGAATGCGGGTGGGCGCCGTAAGCTGATTGTTCATCATCTCCGACTTCACCGGAGCCACATGCACCGCCTCTGGCGGCGGAGGTGGCGGTGGAGGTGGCGGAGGGGGCGGGGGAGCTACTAGGGCCATCTGCATGGCCGCCATGGGCAGCGCCTCGGGATGGAGCAGCGGAATCAGGACCACAATCACTACGACGAGAATCTCGATGGAGCCTGTCAAAAGCGAAAAGCGCCCGCTCCCGCTCTTGATCCTGCCTCCTGATTCAAACGTGGAATCTTCAAACATGGCCAGCCTCGAATCGGATGTTTACTTACCACTTATTTAGACACCGGAGAAACCCAAAATGTTCCCAGCATCAAAACATTATCACAGTAAAGCTCCACTGCTGAGCAGAACCGCACATCACTCCAAAAATGCACACAAAAAACCGGCGAAAGTGCCGGGGGAAACCCTACACTCGGGCGCGTTTTGCGGCTGGAAGGGCCACAGCCTTACCCTGCTTCGTCCGCCACTCCTGCCAGGCCACCAGCATTGGCGCCGCCACGGCAATGGAAGAGTACGTCCCTATAAGAATACCTACTACGAGCGCAAAAGAAAAGCCCCTCAGCACCTGGCCGCCAAAAATATACAGAGACAGCACTGTCAGGAAGGTCAGTCCCGAGGTAAGAACGGTCCGGCTCAGCGTCTGGTTGATGCTGCGATTGACCACGTCGGGCAGGGCTTCGCGCCGATTCAGGCGTAGATTCTCGCGGATGCGGTCAAAGACGACGATGGTGTCGTTCATGGAGTAGCCGACCAGGGTCAGAATGGCCGCAATGACGGTCAGACTGATCTCCTTGTTCAGCAGCGCGAAGGCGCCCACGGTGATCAGCGTGTCGTGGAAGCAAGCCACCACAGCGGCCACGCCGTAGATCAACTGGAAACGGAACCAGAGGTAGACCAGCATACCCAGCATCGACCAGAGCGTGGCCAGCAGGGCTTTGGTCTCAAGCTGATGGCCGACCGTGGGGCCGACCACATCCACGTTGAGCACGGCGAAGGGATTGTCGTAATGCGCTTGCAGCGCATCGACGATCTGCTGGCGGCCCTGATCGAGCGCGCTTTCATCGTGCTGCTCCGGCAGGCCGATGAGCACCTCGTTGCCTCCGGACTCATTGATCTCCGCCTGAATGCTCTGAATGGTCGCGTCCTTGATGCCGGCGGCCGCAACGGCCTCGCGAATCCGGTTGATATCCGGCGTCTGCTGGAACTTGACATGCACCTGCGTGCCGCCCTTGAAGTCCACTCCAAGCGGCAACGGGCTGCCGATTTGCGCCCAGTGAATGCCCATCGAGACAAGGCCGGCCACACTGAAGATCATGGAAAAGGCGAGGAAGTACCACTTCAACCTCAGCCAATCGATATTTACGCCGCGAAACAGTTCCACTGGTTCTCTCCGCTTCCTGGTGCTGAAACCCTTCTGGCTCCAGCGTTCTTGTTTTTCCCTATTCCCTAGTCCCTAAATCGACAACGGCTCCCCTGGCTTCAACCTGTTCAGATGGGCATCGAAGATGACGCGAGAGACGAAGACCGCTGTAAACAGATTGGCCAGCAGGCCGATGGTCAGCGTGACCGCGAAGCCCTTCACCGGCCCGGTGCCGAAGACGAACAGAAAGGCCGCCGAGACGATGGTGGTGACGTGCGTATCCACGATGGTGACCCAGGCGTGGGCAAAACCCTGATCGACGGCCGCCGCGGGCGCCTTGCCAGCGCGCACCTCTTCACGGATGCGCTCGAAGATCAGCACATTCGAGTCCACGCCCATGCCGATGGTGAGAATCACGCCGGCGATGCCCGGCAGGGTCAGGGTGAGCGCATTGGCTCCGCCCGACAAGGCGCTCGACAGGCCCATGATGCCCAGTAGAATCAGCAGGTTCAGAAACAGCGCCAGATCGGCGTTGATGCCCGAGCCTTTGTAGTAGATCAGCATGAAGATCATGACCACCACCACGCCCACAATGGCCGCGGTGACGCCCTTATTGATGGAATCCGCGCCCAGCGAGGCGCCCACAAAGCGCTTTTCCAGTTGCGACAGCGAGGCCGGCAGCGCGCCGGTGCTGAGCAGCTTGGAGAGCGCCATCACCTCATCCTGCGAGAAGCTGCCCGTGATCCGCCCTGAGTCGCGGATCGCGCTCTCGATGTTGGCCACTGACTTGATCTGGTCGTTCATCACTATGGCCATCGAGTGATTTACATTCTTGCTGGTGTAGTCGTAGAAGCGGTCGCCGGCCTCGTTGGTCAGCGTGAAGCTGACCTCCCTGCGCCCGGTGTTCTGATCCACGCCCGGATCGGCGGAGCGGAAGTCGTTGCCCGCGACAATCGAGAGCCGCTGCAGAACGTAGACGCTCTGCTGATCGGAGCCGGAGGCCATGACGCCCGTGAAGGTCTTCAGTTCATCCTCGGCCGGAATGCTGCCGCCCAAGCTGGCGGCCGCCTCCTGCTCGTCCTTGTAGGGACCGCCAACCACGGCGTGAATCTCCAGCCGGTTGGTGCCCTGGATGATTTTCTCGATATCGCTTTCGTTTTCCACGCCCGGCAGCTCAACCAGAACCTGGTTGGCGCCCAGGCCGTACTCCTGAATCACCGGCTCGCTGACGCCCAGCGCATTGACGCGGTCGCCGAGGGCCTCAATCGCCTGCTGGACGGTCTTCTTCTCCAGAGCCGCCATCACCATCGGCTTCATGGTGAGCGTCCAGGCATTGCCGGAGACGCTGTCCATGTTGTATTCGTTGGAATATTTGCTGTCCAGCAGCGTCTGAACGGCGCTGGAGCTGTCCGTCGCCGTGCCTTCCACGCGGATCAACTGCGGCTTGGACGCATCGGGCACATAGACCTGAGAATAAGTCAGGCTGGCCTTCTTCAGATCCTGCTGGATGCGCGCCGCGGTGTTGTTGGTTTCGGCGTTGACCGCTTCCTCGACCTTGACCTGCAAGATCAGGTGAGCGCCGCCCTTCAGGTCCAGGCCAAGGTGAATGCGCTTGGTCAGGCCTTCCGTCAGATCCTTGCCGCTGAAGCCCGATGAGGCGCCGAAGATACCCCAGACGCAGACCACCAGCACCGCAACGATCAGAGCAATTTTGTTATTGAGATTCTTCTTCATCGTCCCGTTTCTCGAAACAGTTCTCAGTTCTCAGTTGTCAGTTCTCAGTTTTTCCGCAGTCAGCGCTTGAGGGCTGAAGACTGAGAACTGAGAACTGACAACTGCTTTACCGCTACGATCCCGAAGTCCCATCCTGCGTGGTTACCGAGGCAATCGCGTTCTTGGCTACTTCCATCTTGATGCCGTCCGGCGCCACGCGAATCACAATGACGTCGTCCTTGATGGAGAGGATGATGCCGCGAATGCCGCCCGCGGTGGTGATCCGGTCGCCGGTCTTGATGCTGGCGAGCATCTGCTGCCACTGCTTCTGCCGCTTCTGCTGCGGGCGGATCATCATGAAGTACAGGACCGGAATCAACAGCAGGGGAAGAAGCATGGGAAGGCTGTTTCCGCCACCGGCTGCCTGCAGGAACACCAACAAAGCTAAACTCGTTGCCACGCTCATCCTTTACTCGCCCCTGAGCCGCGCAACTCCGCCGCCCTTCAAGGCACAGGCACACCCGGCCATCGGCCGCGCACCCTCAAAAAAATTTGTCTCCGGGAACGATCCAGACTGGTCCGTACTGCTGACCTGGGCCTCTGATTGCTGCCGTCTGCTTCCTGTTCGACTCAGCCTTCCTCTGAAAGCCCGTTTTCTCTGGCCGCGCCATTTTTTGCGCACACGCTGCCCGGATTCCAAAAGGAGTGCCTCAATAGATAAGATACGCGCGGGCGGGGGGCTGTCAAGGCGGGTGACAGTGGATAGTGGTCAGTGAACGGTGGTCAGCCGTCAGTTTTCAGTCGTCTGTACCCGGCTTTCTGTGGTCAGAAGTCAGTTTTATGCGTGCAATCATCCGATTTGGCTCCGCAGGCCAGCTTGCCGCTTGACTGATCACTGTTCACTGATCACTGTTTCCCCGCTGCTTATAAAGCCCTTACAGATCGCCTATGCCTGATTTACGCCCGCTGGTTTCTTCTGGAATAGAGATGTTTTTCGGCTGACGCGCCTTGAAATCCTGCGCCGCGCGCCGCAAAGCGGGATAGGGGGCTCCCCATGGACAGCACGGTTCGCAACTTGCTTTTAATCAGTCTCTTCGGTCTCGCCGAGGCCTTTATGGTTTGGACGCTGTGGAATTTTATACGGTCTGGCCGTCGGCGGTCGAGCGCCAGTAGTCAGTTTCCCACTGTCAATCATCAGTACAAGCGCCCAACAAACTGAGGGCGCCCCAGCTTGAGGGCGGCCAGCTCTGGATTTCCGGAGCCGGGAATGCAAACAACTACGGCATGGGTGCCCCATCCTTGCGACGTTTTTGTTTTTGTCGCAAGGGTGGGAAACCACGAACCCGGCGGGCAGTTTTTGTTCTTCCCTGTTCCCTATTCCCTATTTCGTCTTCTCCGGCTCGTCGCCCGCATCCTCCACCAGCACCGCCGAACCGGGAATGACGTCGAAGCTCGTCGCATCCTTGCCTGTCGGATGGAAGGTGACGCGCAGCGGCTCGCGCTGCCACTCTGCTGGAGCGCAGACCGGGTTGGGATGGCTCTCCGCGTCAAAGGCCGAGAGCTTTTTGGCCAGCACAGCCTTGCGCGCCTCCACCTGCGCCACCACGGCGTAGAGGCTCTTGCCGCTGGCGGTCACGCCGCAGTAAGCACCATAGTCGCGAAACCAGACGACCTGGCTGACACCGGGGTCGTAGTCGGGCAGCTTGAGCGCGGCGATGTGGCCGGTCACGCGATCCACCAGCAGCCACGGCCCGCGCTGCCAAACCCAGGGGCTTGCCGCCCGGGCGAACGCCGGTTTAACGCCGGTCGTTGGCTTGCTGCTCGCGGGCTTGTCGCCGGACGCAGGTTTCTCGACAGCTTCAGCATTGTCGCTAGGCAAGGAGTCATTCAGCTTGATCGCACGCCGCACCACGAAGCTGCGGTCGGTCACATCGTGGGCCTCGCCGGTGGTCCACTCCTTCACAACGCCATCGACCAGCAGGGCGCGCACCTTGAGTTCGGTTTCGCTGGGAGCCGCTCCTGCCGGGTCGCCGACCTTCGAGTAAGCCACCTTGCGCGCCGCGCCCAGAACCACCACGTGCGCCTTGCGCGGAGCCGCGTGAATAACTGGTGGGACAGAGAGCAATGTTACTATTGCGACGATTATCAACCACGATTTTCTGTTCATGAAATCTGCTCCCTATGAACAAGGTTCCAGTTAGGGTTCGTGGTATCCCACCCTTCGCAAAGAACGCGAAAGATGGTCACCCGGCCAAACAAAAGGCTGGTTTCCCGCAGCCCAAATCACTCCTTATCTCGAATCTGAAAGATAAGAAGCATAAGGTTCATCAGGAAACATAATCCCCAAAGGAGCGACATCAGGTAAAACCCTCGGCTGCTCTCTAGCATCCACGAATGGATAAAAAGAAGAGCGAAACAGGTACACGCGAGGACTCTGACATACACCTTCCACCGTTTCTTCATGCTGGGTGCCCCATCCTTGCGACGTTTTTGTCTTTGTCGCAAGGGTGGGAAACCACGAACCCATCCGGCGACCTGATCCCGGATCCCTAGCCTCTCTCCACCGCTCTCGCGACCCGGAAGGCCGTACTTTCATTCAAGTGCCGCGCCAGCACCTGCATCCCCACCGGCAACCCAGCCTTGGTTGCGCCGCAGGGGACCGTCACGCCGCAGATGCCCGCCAAACTCGCAGTCACTGTGTAGATGTCGGCGAGATACATGGCCAGCGGGTCGCCGGTCTTCTCGCCTAACTTGAAGGCCGCCGTCGGCGCGGTGGGAGTTACTATCGCGTCCACCTCGTTGAAGGCGCGCAGATACTCCTCGGCCAGGATGCGCCGCACCTGCTGGGCCTTCAAGTAATAAGCGTCGTAATAGCCCGCCGAGAGCGCATAAGTCCCGAGCAGGATGCGCCGCTTGACCTCGGCGCCGAAGCCCTCATCGCGGGAGTGCCGGTACATATCCGAGAGAGTTGCCGAATCCTTCGAGCGCGGCCCGTAGCGCACGCCATCAAAGCGGGCCAGGTTGGCGCTGGCCTCGGCTGTCGCGATCAAGTAATACACCGGCACGGCGTACTTCGTATGCGGCAGCGCGACCGGCTTGATGGTGCAGCCGGACGCCTGGAGCGCGGCGATGCCGGTTTCGATGCAGGCGCGCACTTCGGGGTCGAGGCCCTCGGCGAAGTACTCGGCCGGGACGCCGATGCGCAGGCGCTCCGCGCCTTTATCACTCTCGGCAGCATAGTCCGGCACGGGAGCTGGGGAGCTGGTGGCGTCGTGGGGATCGTGGCCGGCGATGACAGTCAGCAGAGTCGCCGCGTCGCGGACGTTCGAGGCGAAGGGGCCGACGCGGTCCAGCGAGGAGGCAAAGGCGATCAGGCCGTAGCGCGAGACGCGGCCATAGGTGGGCAGCACGCCCACCACGCCGCAGAAGCTGGCCGGCTGGCGAATCGAGCCGCCGGTGTCGGAGCCGAGCGTGGCCACGGCCATGTTGGCCGCCACAGCCGCCGCCGAGCCGCCGCTGGAGCCGCCCGGAACCCGCTCCGTATCGACAGGATTGCGCACCGGCCCGTAGGCCGAGTTCTCGTTCGACGAGCCCATAGCGAACTCGTCGCAATTCAGCTTGCCCAGTAGCACCGCGCCCGCAGATTCCAATTTGGCCACCGCAGTGGCGTCATAGGGCGGACGATAGCCTTGCAAAATCTTCGACCCCGCCGTGGCCGGAGCGCCGCGCATCACCAGCACGTCCTTGATGCCCACCGGAATACCGGCCAGCGGACCAAGCGTATCGCCCTTGGCGGCCGCATCGTCCACGCGGGCGGCCTGGGCCAGCGCGCGCTCTTTGGTCAGGCTCAGGAAGACGTTCAGCCGCGGATTCTTCTGGGCAATGCGCTCATAGTAGCTGGCGGCTAGATCGGCGGCCTTGGTCGTGCCCGCGACGATGCCGGCGCGCAGCTCGGCCAGAGTTTTCGGATGTTCCACATAGTTCTCGACTGGTTTGGATGCGCTGGACAAGGAATTCATCCTCTTTTCCTGGCCTGTTCTCGGCCTATATGCAGCCTGTTTCTTCTGCCGGTTGCTCCATAAATTCTGGGTGCCCCACCAAATTCTGGGTGCCCCACTCTCGCCGCGTTCTTGTTCTTGCGGCTAGGGTGGGAAGATACAATCCCCAATCTGGCCGGATCAAGAATTCCCGCTCCCGGCGCCTACCGCTCAATCACCTTGGGAACCTTGAAGAAGACCCCGTCGGTCTCCGGCGCCTGCGACAAGACTTCGGCACGATCCAGCGAGGGCTGCACATGATCATCGCGCAGCATGCCGCCGTCCGCCCTATCGAGCAACTCGCTGACCTGGGCCAGCGGCGCAACGCCGGAGGTGTCCAGCTCGTTCAGCTCGGCCACGTAGTCAAGAATCGCGTTCAAATCATTGAGCGTGCGCGGAGTCTCCTCCGGCGTGAGTTCAAGGTGGGCCAACTCGGCCACGCGCTGCACTTCTTCCACGGTCACTCTGGCGGTCATCTTCTGCTCTTTCCCATCGCGGCCTTCGGAACGGTCGATGGCGAGCGCTCCCGGCGAAGGTCCGAAAGTAGAGTATAGCGTTTTTTCGCTTGCGCTCTTCCACCGCGCCGCTCAGTCCACGATGAGCGTGAGGGTGATCTGGTGCGAGACGCCGTTCGAGGTTGCGGTGACGGGAATCGAGTAGGTTGCCGGAGTGGTAATACCGGTGCCGGTTGTCGTCGTGACCGTGGAAGAGCCGCCGCTTGAATGCGAACAACTGGAGACGCCGCCGGTGAGAATGGCCAGCAACGCAATCAGCAGCAGCGCCCTGCGCCGCCGAGCCAGCGCAAAGGGCAGCAGCACCAGCCCGCAAGCCAGCGGAAGAACGGGCCACGCCAGCGGGCGCGAGGAGCGGCCCGTGGTCTGGGTAATCCCGGTGGCAATCTCCACCGCTTCATTGCCTGTCGTGTTGGCGACAACGGTTTCGCTTGTGGGGTTGAAGGCGCAGGAGGTGGAGGAGGGCAGCGTGCCACACTGGAAGGTGAAGACGCCCTGCGAGCCGTTGAGCGGATTAATCAGCAGAGTGTAGTAGGCAATCTGGCCGCTGGAGATGGTCTGGGTGGCTGAGCCGGAGGACGCAAGGGTAAAGTCGAAGCCCATGCCGGAGAGCGCCAGAACCGAGCCAGCCGGCAGCGCGCTGCTGGCCACATTCAGACTGCCGTTCTGCGCTCCGGCGCTGACCGGCGCAAAGGCGACGACGGCCGTGCAACTGGCTCCTGGGGCGAGCGTCGCCGGACAGGTGCTGCTGACCAACTGAAAGCCCGCCGTGACCTTGAGAGTCAGGCTGCCGAGGCTGATCACGCTATCGGGATTGGTGATGGTGACAGTGCTGGAGCCGCTGAGCAGGCCTACCCCCGTCTGCTGGAAGCTGAGCACGCTGGGTTGGAACAGAACCGAGCCTGGCACTCCGCCGGTCCCGCTGAGCGGCACGCTGGCCGAGGCCGCCAGCGAGGACGCGATGGTCAGCGTGCCCGTGAACAGCCCGTTGAGGGAGGGCGAGAAGATGACCCCGATCGAGCAGCTTGCTCCGGAGGCCAGACTGGCTCCGCAGTTGTTCTGGGCAACCTGAACAAGGCTGAAGGGAGGCGTGATCGTGAGGGTGAGCGAGTTGGCCGTGGAGCCGCCTGAGTTGGTGAGGATTACTGTCTGCGGGAGGCTGGACTGGCCCGAAGAGACGATGGGAAAAAGAAGCTGCGCCGGATTCACGTTAAGTCCGGCCGGATTCTGGCTTGTGCCGGTGAGCGGCACGGTAGCCGCGGTGACGCCGGAGGTCGATGAGGAGATCGCCAGCGAGGCCGTGCTGCCGCCCGACGCGATCGGCGTGAAGACGACCTGCACCGTGCAACTGCCGCCATTGGCCAGGGTGGTGCCGCAGGTGGTTGAGCCGGTGGAGAAGCTGCCGGCGGAGAGTCCGGTAATCTGGAAGCCCACGTCGGCCAGCGGAGCGCCACCCGTGTTTCTCACGGTGAGCGTCTGCGGCGCGCTGGCCTGGTTCAGCGGCTGCGCCGCAAAGCTCAGGCTCGACGGGCTGACGCCGAAGGCCGGCGGAGCGATGCCCAACCCACTCAATGCCACTGTCTGCGGCTGCGTGCGCGTCGCGTCGGAGACGGTGAGTGTGCCGGCCTGGCTGCCCACCACCGTGGGATCGAATTGCACGCTGATTGCGCAGCTTGAGTTTGCCGGCAGGATGGCGGTGCAGGCATTCGTTTGCAGGAATGCTCCGCTCACCGAGACGGCGATAGAGGTCAGCGAGACTCCGCCGCTGTTGGTCAGCGTCACGGTTTGCGCGGTCGAGAGCTGCCCGACGATCGAGCCGGGGAAGGTCAACGTGGTGAGCGAAAGAGCATCGGTGGGCGGGGCAAGCCCGGTCCCGCTCAGCGTCACAGTCTGCGTTCCGAATGCGTCGGTAAAGGTCAGCGCCCCGGTGGCCGCTCCCGTTTGAACCGGCGAGAACGTCACGGTCAGATTGCACGCGGTGACCGCCGGAACCGAGCTGCCGCAGGCGTTGCTGGCGATGGAAAAGGCTCCGGTGATGGCGCTGGTATAGGGAAGCGCCGGTGAGCCGCTGTTATTGGCCGTGACCTGCAAAACCGTCGAAGTGGTTCCCACCTCCCAACTGCCGAAGCTGACGGAGGCCGGAGTCAGGGTGAATACGCCCGAGGATGCGCCGGTCCCGCTGAGCGAAACCGTCAGCTCTCCTCCGGTTACATTGGTAAAGACGGTCAAAACGCCCGTCCGGCTGCCGACCTGGGTGGGTGTGAACGTGACCTGAATTGTGCAGCTCTGGCCCGGCTGCACAATGCTGCCCGCACAGTTATCGGTTCCGCTGAAGTCGCCGCTGGCGTTGACGTAGCTAGGGGTCAGCGCGATCGTTCCGGTGTTCCTGACGGTCACCGTCTGCGCGCTGCTGGAGCCGCCATAGACCTGGCTCGCAAAGGTCAGGGAGCCGGGTGTCGCGGTGGCCGTCGTGATGTCCTCGGTTGCTGTCCACAGGGGCGTGATCCAGATGCCGCGGCCGTAGGTGGCCGCAACCAGATCAAGCACGGTAGCGGATGCTGGGGCGGCGCTGATCTGGACCACCGGCGAGGCCGGCAGCCCGCTTGCAAAGGCCGACCAGCAACCGGAAGTCGCGACGGCGCAGTTGGCGATCTGCCGCGTCGAAAAGACTCCAGCATCGGTGGCGACATACACCGTGTTGGCGTCCTGCGGGTCCACTACCAGGCTGTTGGCCGGAGCCAAGGGCAGGTTGGCCGTCAATCCTGTCCAATGCGCCCCGCCGTCGGTGGAGCCGTAGACCGCCTGCACATTTTCAAGCTGGTTATGAAACCCCGCAATGGTCACGTACACCGTCTTCCCGGTAGCATCGTGCGGGTCGATGAAGATGCTGGAAATGTCCAGCCCGTAGTAGTTCATCGCGAGGGTGTCGTTGGCGACCGGGCCCAAGGTCGCGTCCGTCCAACTGGACCAACTGCCCGTCGCTGTGTTGTAGGTCGCGGTGAGCAGATGGCCGGGCAGCGTCGCGCCGCCGTTCGCTGAGCCGAACATACCCGCATAAACCACTTCACCGCCCGAGGGCAGCGCCGCGGAAACAGCAACCGGCAGCGCGGCGATCGAACGGATAAGAGCGTCGCCGCTGCAGTACGAACTGCCTCCTCCGTCGAGGATGGGGCTGATAGCGTTGGCATCGCTCCAGCCCACGCCGCTGGCCGGCCCGCGCCAGACGCGGCAGGTTGCGATCAGCAACTGCGAGCTGGTCAGCGGGTCCACCAGAAAGGGTGCCGGAGCGATCATGGTGTACCCATCCTTGACCACATTTGCGCTTGGGCTAGTGGTGTAGTTGAGCACCGGATTGAATGCGCCCGGCGTGCTTCCCGTGGGCGGAGAATCTAGGTAGATGGAGACTCCCGCCCCATTGTTCACGTACCAGTTCGTGAGTGTAATCGGATCGATGGCCACCGGCCCGCCTTCGCCGCCCAGAATCTCTGGCCAGTTGGCGGTCAACCCGGTGCCGCTGTTCACACCGGCGGTTCCGTTTACCCCCAAGCCGGCCATCATCGTGTAAGGCGTCGCGCCCACTTGGGAGATGCTGACAACTTCAGCCAGAGAGCCCAGGCTCCCATTCAAATTCTGAAAATGAGTCGCATCGCTCGCCGCGCACACCGATCCGCTCTCGCCGATGGCGTCGGTCGTGCGCCACAGTCCGCTGTCATTGCCTACAAAAATCTCCAGCGAATTGTTCGCATTCCAGGCAAGAGAATGCTGATACTCGCCCACCTTAGCGCAGAAGCCAACCGTGGAGTTGGTGGTATTGCGCCATGGGCAGCCCTGCGAATAGGGGCAGATGGCCTTCCACAGGTCGTTGGCCCCGGCCAGCAGGATGGTTTCCTGACCGGAGGGAACCGCGGCCAGCGTCAGATTATAGTCGCCGTTCGCGATGGTAGCCGGACCCATCAATGTGTTCGTCTCCAGCGCCGCCGCCGCCCATGGCTGGGCAAAGGTGATTGTCTGGCTGGTGCAGGCTCCCGCGCTCACCGCGCACAGATCCTGCCAGATTCCCTGGTCTTGGTTCTCGCCATCCACGGTCCAGGCAAAGGTGTCGCCGGTGAGCGGATTCACCGCCAGCGCGCCGCGAAAGATGGGGCAGCCGGGCGACCCCGTTTTGCTGGCATTGGGCGGACAGAGGCCCGCGCTCGCCGCCAGGTTCGCGCCCGGCTGGTTGGTCATGCGCGTAAAGGTGATGCCGTCCGGGGACTGGTAATAGCCGTGGTAGCGCACCGCCGCGATGAACAGTTGCCGCACCGGGTTCCACACCACCGCGGTAGCCGCGTTTCCGTCGAGAAGCCCGGCACCGCCGTTCGGCCCCTGCACTTTCATACTGGCGCCGTCGGTGATCGTCGCAAGCGACCAGGTGGCTCCGCCGTCGGAGGAGTAGTACAGTCCCTCATAGCTCTCGCCCGGCCAGCCCGCATTCACCAGCGTGCCTTCGTAGGCTTGCGCGACCGCGGCTACCACCTGTTGCCGGTTCACCGTGCTCCAGGCAAAGCCGGCGAATGCCTCCCCCGCAAAGCTGAAGAAACCATCCGCGGTGGCCGTGATCAGGCTCCAGGTAGTTCCGCCGTCGGTGGAGCGCAGGATGCCCGCGCCATAGTAGGAATCGAGAGCATCGTTGGGGTCGCCGGTGCCGGCCAGAATCACTCCCGTTCCGCCCGGCTGCACACTCAGCGCGCCAATGCTGATGGAAGCGTTCACGGCGCCGATCATCGCCGGCAAGTCGTCCGTGAGGGAGACAAAGCTGATATTGGCGGGACTGGATGTGTCCGCATTCTGTGACCGCCAAACTCCGCCGCCGGTGGCGCCCACGTAGAGCGTGTTGCCGGTGGCGTCCGACGGGTCCAGCGCCAGCGCCGTGATGCGCCCGGTGACCAGCCCATAATTTTGTGAGACGACAGCGGCGGGACCGAGCGGCTGCCAGGTTCCGCCGCCCTGCGCGTGACTCGAAGCCTGCAACAGCAGCGCCGCCAAAGCGAGTAGGATCAGCCATCCGCGCCGCGCGGAGGCACACTTCCCTGCCCTGCCGCCAAGGACAGGTTCACCGTAAAGCTGCGGAATGGCACAAATGCTCACACGCATCCTGACTGCGATTCCGGTGTCCCCTCTCTGTTATCGACAAACTCCGAGGAGAACTTGACCAAAATCCGTTGGAATAGAACGTGCGAAACACGCAGCATATGGGAACAAATTGGTTGGATTATAGACCACTAATGGAACAGTTGCATATTCGGCGGCCGCAGGGCAGGATTCTTCCTTGCCCGTAGCCTCAGAACGCTGGGTGCCCCACCCTCGCCGCTGTCATCCTGAGCGAATGATATAACTTTCGTATATTATTGGTTTAATTGCAGATAATATGGCATTTGAACGATGTGCAGGAATCGTGTAGTGATATTTTATAAATTTCAGCCGATTTAGCTACTATGGCCTCTTTGAAACAGAGGAGCAGACAAAACGGTTGTTCGCATCTGTTCCTGATGTTTCAGAGGCTCAATCCAATGTCCATGCCTTGACTCTTCTCCTGCTTCGGAGTCTGGGCGATCTCAGGCTGCGGCGGCTTTCGCTCCGGAATATGGGCGCTCTGGTGCGAAACGTCATGGCCCAACGTTGCGGGAGCTTTTCGCGGTCGTTGGTAAAGATTTGCGCGTCGTATGCGCCGCGCGAAACGGCAACGTAGGCCATGCGGTTGTTGAGCAGGTCTTTGGCTCCCAGCTCGGTATCGGCGTGGATCAGCACGCGGTCGCGGTCTGCCCCTGGCTGGAATGACTCGTCACGGCGTAGCCGTGGTCAAGGTGCGGATTCTTCACCAAATCGAGTTCGATCTCGCGGCCCCCGTCGATCTTCAAACTCATCCGCCCATCCTGGCCGATGCCCTCGACGGTTCCCAGCTCGCGGTTGGCCAGCTTCAAGTCGGGCGAGGGCGCGGTGAGCTGCACTCGGTCTCCCACTGAGAAAGCCCGCTCCTGCTCGCGGTAGACGGATACCCCCTGCTGGCGCCGTGGATCGTAGCTTTGTTCCGTGCCGTCCTTCCGCTCGACGGTGAGCCGGTTGTTGGGCGCATCGACGCGGGTAACGCGGGCATACTCGCTTTTTGCTATGCCGGTCTCCTGCGAGCTGCGGCTGTAGCGCAGCACGTCGCCGGGATTGTACCGTGCCGCCCATAAACGGCATGCATCGCGGTGGGCGGCGGCGGAAGCTGCT
>Ga0302319_10000578_pt1 | contig 82952 bp, 77 predicted proteins | sample Bog_T0_2_FD_203319 | JGI IMG/M metagenome (GOLD analysis project Ga0302319, IMG submission 203319) | Peat permafrost microbial communities from Stordalen Mire near Abisko, Sweden - Bog_T0_2 | ecosystem: Environmental > Terrestrial > Soil > Wetlands > Peat | place: Sweden: Abisko, Stordalen Mire...
GCTGATCCAGATCGCACGTGCGGAAGTTCTTGCTCACACACCCAGGATAGAAAACTCCCTGTCCAAGATCCCAGGAATCTTTCGACTCCGACCGGAATCGTTCAATCTATTCCCGACACACTCCTAGAAGCCCGCGCTGCCGAAGCCAGGAAAGACTGGTCGTTCTCGACGAGAATCCTGCTGGTCCTTCCCGAGAAGGGGTGTACGGGTGCTCTCCTTCTCGAATCCGGCCAGCCCACTGCGTGGGTTCCCCGCGACGCCTGAGGAAATCGAAGAGATCCGCGCCGACCTCGAAAAGCGCCGGGCGGGTCGAAAATACCTACCGATATTTCCAGTTAAGGCCCATGTGCGCGGTCTTCAAAAAAGCCGCCACGAGCTCCCTCTACGATCCTTCGCTTTCAGGTGGGCTGGGCGCGTTGGCGTCTTGCACGCACTGGGCTCTGCGAGCTGGCGGCCCTGTTCGGAAGTTAAGCGGCCTTGGTTTCTTAGTGAGGGCGATAACTGATCGCGGCCCGAATGGAGTGCTGATCGTGATAAGGTGATCGCGCCTCATACTGACCCTGCGTGTTTCTTTACGCCTTCTAAATCCTGAACGAAATCGTCCGTATTCGATGACGGTTTCAAAGGAAACACCCGGCCAGACGCGGCAGCAGATTCAGCCGCCACCCGGCGCGAATCATGTCTGGAAAATCCGAATCCCGATTGGCTACACTCTGTCATAACGAAAGCCGCTTCCTATCCGGCGCTAACTGTTGTGTGGAAACTCAGTTATGCCAGATGAAGCGGCTTTTTGCCAGACCTTCGTGAGAAATACGGGTCAGCGAGGGGTTAGGCAGCGGACGACGAATTTACTTCCCGCGCCGCTTTCCGATAGAATCACTTCCAGCCATTTTCGGCGCGGGAGAAGACAAATGACGAAATACCTGGCAATACTTGCGACACTGGCCGCAACCTCTGTAGCCTACGGACAGAACCCGCTTTCCGCGGAAATGAAAGCCCAATACGACATCTCGAAGGACGTAATTACCAAATCGGCTGACAGAATGCCGGAGGCGAATTACAGCTTCAAGCCCGCCGAAGGAAATACCCGCACTTTTGCCCAGATCCTCGGACACATCGCCGACGACCAGTTGCTGCTCTGCAGCGTGGCCAAGGGCGAACAAAAGCGCGGCGATGCCGAGAATACGAAGACGTCAAAGGCCGATCTGGTGGCGGCTCTCAAGGAAGGGTTCGATTACTGCGACGGAGTCGTGAATTCGCTGACCGACGCCACCGCAACCCAGATGGTTAAAATGTTCGGCCGCGACCAGACCAGGCTCGGCGTGTTGTATTTCAACGTGATCCACAACAACGAGATGTACGGCCAGATCGTAGCCTATTACCGCGCCAAGAACTTGGTGCCCCCGTCGACTGCGGATCGCCCAGCCCGAGGTGGCGGCAAGAAGAAGGAATAACCTTTCGGCACGGCAAGCGAGCGGGGCGGGCGAAATTAGCTCCGTCGGCCGGCAGTTTGAGATTATGATGACCATGGTCACTGCACACATCGGCATCGTGGTGGTGGCCCTCGGCTTCTGGCTGACACCGGGAAGGTCCGCCCCGCCCGAGGCGGCGCCTGCCTACCAGCGCCTCGTATCGATTCTCCAGCCGGGCGGTGGTGCGGCGCCGCCCGCCAACATCGAGCAGCTGCTGCAGGCCCTTCCCGACGATCTGCGCACAAACTTCACGCTGGTGTATGCCAGCCGCAGCCCGCATCGCGATGAGATCAGCCCGCAGTTCCCGCGCACGGTATTGTTTACCACCGATGCCAAACTATTGCTGACATTCACGGGCGACCCGGCTGCACCGGCGTACAACGGGCTTGAGGTTATCTATTTCGACGATCGGACATCAGCTTTTCACACTACCCGATTCATCCTCGCTGACGCCGTGCGGCGCGACCCCAGGCTGAAAAGCGCGGCGGCCTTAAATGGCGCGATGGATCAATACGAATGCACGCGCTGCCACGGAGGAGATGTCCGGCCCATTTTCGACTCTTACAGTTTGTGGCCCGGTTTTTATGGGTCCCGCGCGGACACGATTGACGCATATCCACGCGAAAACCAGGACTACGAGCGTTTTCTCGAGGGAAACGCGAAAAAGGGGGGGTATCGCTATCTGCGCTTTCCGGCGGGATCGCCGACGCCTCCTTATCAGGTCAGCACGATGCGGCTTAAGCCGGGTGAAGCGCTCGGCTTCCACCCCAACGAGCGGCTCGGCGATGCCCTGACAGAGCTCAACTGGAAGCGGATCGGCAGGAAACTGGCGTCACAAGGTGATCGTTACCGTCAGCTGCGCTACCCTCTGCTGTCGGGCATGCTGGGATGCTCGGCGTTGCCGATTTTCACGGCGCTTTTCAATGAAGTGGAGAGAGATTTAAGGAAAGAAAATGCCCGCCGGCTGGAGCGAGCGGGGATCCCGGGCGGCGAGATCGAGGCCCGAAAATACAACATGCAGGAACTGGTGCCGGGAATCACCCCGGGAATTGCGGAGGTCGCATACCTGGCCAAGGCATTGGGAGTAAGCCGCGCGGACTGGTCCCTGTCAATGGAGCCATCGGCACTGGGATTCTTCGACGGGATTCTCACACGCCCGGTTCTCTACGTCAAACAGGATCTGCTCACGGCAATGCTGGGCGAGTTGGCCTCCAATGACCCTGATTTTGAACCCTTTTACGACGCCAGTTACGTACTGGCGGGCTATGGCTACCGGATCGGTTTCAAGCTCAACCTTGCCAACGACTACGGAAACCCGGAGCTATGCCAACTGCTGGCCGATCGGGCACGGACGGCACGCGCGCCCAACCTTGAAACGGTGGAGCGCATGAACGAACGTGAGCGCGCCGGACTTCCTCCCGCAGGTAAGACAACAGAGGCGGTTCTTGCGCGTTGCGCTGTCTGCCATGAAGGTTTCAGCCCCGACTTCGCCGGGGTTGCCATTCCATTCACCGATCCGGCGGCGCTGCGAGACAAGCTGCGCTCGGAACGCAGCCTGCGTAGCGGCAAACCGCTGCTTGAAGAGATGCTGACGAGGATATCTCCGCACGCGAAAGATCCCATGCCGCCGTCATCTTCCGTGGTGCATTTCAGAGCTGCGGAGCGCGGGGAACTGGGAGCTTATTTGTCTCGTTTGGCGGGAACGCGACAAGAGGGCGACCCACGGGAGCCGCTCAGGAATTGAAGAAGGAGCAGTGAATCGGACTCGGGAGGGTCCATGAACAGGACATTCGGAACGGGGCTTTTGGCACTGCTATCCGGCGCCATCTCACTGATCGCCATTGAAAAACCGCCTGCGGCTTTTCAGGAACTGATGAAGTCGAGCGGAGCGATAATCGAAATCACGCTGGGCACGATCGGGAGCGTATCGGGCGCGGGCGCCGGTCAGGAAAACAGGACGGCCAGCCTCCGGGCACATCTCAAGACGCGCGGATCGCCGCTGGCGCGAATGCAGTGGCCACCTCATGCAGCGAGTGTCATCAGGCGCACAGGGTCATGCAACTGAGTGATAGATCCTTCCTGATCCAGTAATTCTTTGATCCGGTAACCCAGCACTTGGATCTGCGCCCTGACGAGGAAAACAGAAAAACAGTGCTTGTCTCTCGAACTGCGATGCAGTATATTACAGTTCTTATGGATACGCTCAGGCACGAACCGTACTTTTCCAGTTCTGCCAGCGTGCGGGAGGTTTCACGCACATGCAGAGAAATCCGGCTACGTTCCTCACAGGATTGATCCTTATCTTCTCCTGGGCGAATCTGGCCACACTCGATGCCCAGGTAAAAGCGGGCATTTCGGGCGCGGAAATCAGACAAGGAGGTCTGTGATGATTCGCCTGGGAAATTCATTGGGAGCGCGTCTGTGCGCAACCGTAATCGCGTTGGGGGTGTCGGCCGTTGTGGGTTCGGCCCAAACCGCCAGGGCGCCGCAGGCGGTCGAGCCGCCGGTGACTTTCACTAAGGATATTGCGCCGATTCTCCAAAGGAGCTGCCAGCAGTGCCACCGGCCCGACTCAGTCGCTCCCATGTCACTGATTACTTACGCTCAGACGCGACCGTTCGCAAAAGAGATCAAGCGGCGCACGGCCTTGCGCTACGCGCCTTACAGCCGCGGTGTGATGCCCCCCTGGTTCCTCGAAAAGAACGTCGGCATCCAGAAGATAAAGGAAGACGTTTCCCTGAGCGACGAACAGATTGCCATGGTAGCCAAATGGGCGGACACTGGCGCTCCCGAAGGCGACCCTGCCGACCTGCCGAAGGCTAAGACTTTTGCGGACGAGGGAGGAAAGTGGGCGCTGGGTAAACCTGATCTGATCGTATCTTCCCCCACGTTCATCGTTCCGGCTGAAGCGTCGGACCTCGGAACGGCGGTGGGTAACACGCCGACGGGCCTGACGGAAGACCGGTATCTGAAATCTGTCGAGTTCAAGGAAGTGTCCGAGTACACGAGCAAGAAGCCCCCGGTCGGGGCGGGCACAATCGGCAGTTTGTTTGTGATTCACCACGCCAATGTGGGGATCGGAAAAGCGGACGATGCCGGCGATCCGACAGCCGATGAGGATACTTCCGCGATTTCGGGCGATCGCCTGCCGATTCATGAAGTCGGACGCAACGGCGACGTTTTTCCGGACGATGCCGCCAAGCTGTTGCCGGCGAATTCAGCGCTCATCTTCGATAATCTGCATATCCATGCCAGCGGAGTACCCGGATCGGAGCGCAAGACACGGCTGGACGTTGGCTTACGCTTTCAGCCGGTCGGCTACAAGCCGAAGTATCAGGTGAAAGGGGCGGGTTTCGGCCGATCCGAACTCGCAGTGATGCCGGGAATGGGGAATCAACGCATCGATGCCTACTTCGTCACCACGGCGCCGATGAAGTTATGGAACTTTGAGCCTCACATGCATTCGACGGGGGTGCGCATGTGCATCGAAGGGATTTATGGGAGGGTAACGGAGACGCTCAATTGCGCCGGTTACGACCACAACTGGGTACGGAACTACATTTACGATGAGGATACGGCCCCACTGATTCCCAAGGGATCGATCATTCACGCCATGGGCTGGTTTGAAAACACAGCGAAGAACGCCAACGTGCTGGACCCCAGAAACCTGTCGACCTACGGCAACAGTTCCGTGAACAACATGTTCATCATCTTCAACCAGGCTGTGACGCTCACCGATGAGCAGTATCAGGAGGAACTGGCCAAGCGGCGGGCTCACCTCGCGCTCACGCAGGAAGAGCCAATCGGATGCCCGGACTGCTTCAAGCGGCCACCGGCGCAGAAATCGGCGGCCACGTCGAAAACAGTGGCTGAGCGCTGAAGTTTTCCGGCCGACAAAAAGGGGGGCATTGATGACACAGAAACTCATCGGAAAGTTCCGTCCGGGCTACGCCGCCCTGTTCGCGGTTCTTATTCTGAGCGTTACCTGCGGGACCCTGCCGGGACAGGATCAGCAGGAAGCGATCCAGAACATTATGTACCAGTCGGGTCAGGTTGTGGTTCCTTCGTATGAAGGATGGCATCCCAACACCGATGGAACGATCGATCTGTGGTTCGGCTACCTCAACCTGAACTGGAAGGAAGAGTTGGACATTCCCGTTGGTCCGGATAATACCATCACCCCGGCCGAGTACGGGCCGGACGCGGGCCAACCGACCCATTTCCTTCCGCGGACGAATCATTGGCAGTTTTCGATTCGTGTTCCAAAAGACTTCGGCTCAAAAGAGATCATTTGGACGCTGACATCGCACGGCAAGACCTACCGGACCTATGCCAGCCTGAAACCCGGCTATATTCACGACGATATGGGAATGCAGCGGGAATTTTACGGAACACCTCCGCCGGGAAATCTGCCCCCTGTATTAACGCTGAAAGGAGAAAGGCACCGCACGGTGAAGGTTGACCAACCGATCGAACTGACCGCGCTCGCCACGGACGACGGGTTGCCCAGTGTCGGCGGACGGGCGGCTGCCGACGATGCCGGTGCGACGGGTGGCGGGGGCCGTGCCGGACGCGGAGCGGGCGGTGGGGGCGGCGGAGCCGGAGGCGGTGCCAGTGGCGGATTGGCCATCGGAGGCGACAGCGTGCGGGGCGTCGCCAAGGGACTGCGCCTTGCCTGGTATGTTTATCGCGGCAAGAATGAAGTGACCTTCGATCCACCGCAATTCAAAGTGTGGGAAGACCAGCGGGGAGGATCGCCGTGGGCGCCCGGCTGGGTGAATCCGCGGATCCCCCTTGAGAATACATGGGTGGTGCATGTCACCTTCCGGGAGCCAGGGACCTACGTCCTGCGGTGTCAGGCCAGCGATGGGCTGTGGAATACAAACGAGAACGTGACCTTCGTTGTAACCAAATAAGAGAGTTCGCAATCGAGGGATCCACCATGAGGAGAAGATTCAGTTGGTCAGTGCTGGCGATGGCCGTTGGCTGCGCAGCGATTCTTGCGGCGACGGAAAAGCCGTCCCGGGATTTTCAGGATCTCATGAAGTCGAATGGCTCCATCGTGGATATTAGTTTGGGTTCGGAACGAGCTTCTACGGGTACTGTTGGAAGTGCGCCGCCCAGTCTTAAGACTCACATCCGGGCGAAGGATTACGACGGTATAGCTCAGGACGCGGCGACACTGAAGGCGAATTTCACCAAGGTTACTACATTCTGGACTGAGCGCAATATCGACGACGCGGCCACTATCTCACGGGCCGCCGTAAAGGCCGCCGATGAACTGGAAACAGCCGCCAGGGCGAAGGACGACACACGGATCGCCACCGCGGCGAACGCGGTCGCCGCAACGTGCCGGGAATGCCACCAGTCGCACCGTGTAATGCAGTTGACGAACCGAACCTTTGAAATCATGTAATTTCCGGGTATGGCTGGAGCGGTATTGTTTGCCGTGTCCGCGCCGGCGCAGGAGTTTTCCACTCAGGGAATTTCACACGACAGCGCCGGTCACACCGTCACGAGCAAAGTCTATGCGGCTGGCGGCAGGTACGAATTGAACCCCAGGAAGCTGGATGCACTATGCAGTGCGGAAAGACTGAGAGTTCACCTTGAATATGGATTGCTGCGGAACCGGACCCGGCCAAGGCAGCGGCGATGCGCCATGCCAAACAGTAGGCGCCTCCCGGCTATACGACCCATTTCAGCCAATAAAATGCAGCTCCGCGGTTAACCAGAATGCAGAGAGAAGCACGGAAGTGAAAATTCGTTTGGCTCCTCAGGTAGGATTCGAGCTTACAACCCCTCGGTTAACAGCCGAATGCTCTACCATTGAGCTACTGAGGAGCAATGTAAAAGGCAGGTTTCCTTAGATAGTACAACACCGCTAATAGTGATCGGAAGCCGCGACGTATTTCCAGCTGCGCGCTTAGTGGGTGAATTGTCTGAATCACCCAGCGTGCCATTCCTGGGGTGCTTAGCTCGGCTGCTGCAGGTGCTCTCTAAGCCCTTCGGAGCAGCGGCCTGGTCGAAGGGGACTCGTGATGAAAGACATCGACTCCAGCATTTCATTTCGTTGGTTTGTCGGGGGATGAAAGTGATTCGATTGCGTTCTGTCGTGACCCTCACGGTAATCGCCCTCTGCGCGCTCACCCCCGCCGCGCACGCGCAGTGGCGTACTATGCCAATGCCGTCCTCGATCAAATCGGGTGACGGCGCGCTGGCTATTACACCCGGCTTCGGTATCCGGCTTAGCGGTTACAAAGAACCGCGTCTCGAAGCCGCCACGGCCAGAATGACCGGCCGTATTGCCAAACTCACAGGCATCCCGCCGACTTCACCGACCACGGCTCCGACCATAACCCAGACCCCGGCCCTGACCGTCAACGTCAAGGCACCCTCCAAAACCGTCCAGTCTCCCGACGAGGATGAAAGCTATCAGCTCACCGTCGCCCCGACTGGCGCAACGCTCGCCGCCCCCAACCCGCTCGGAGCGCTGCACGGCCTCGAAACCTTTTACCAGCTCATCGAAAACACCCCGGACGGCTGGGTCGCCAGAGCCGCCACCATCGACGACCACCCTCGTTTCCCGTGGCGCGGATTGATGCTCGACGTATCCCGTCACTTCATGCCCCTCGACGTTGTCCGCCGCAATCTCGACGGCATGGCCGCGGTGAAACTGAACGTCTTCCATTGGCACCTGTCCGACGATCAGGGCTTCCGCGTCGAATCGAAGCGTTTTCCGAGGCTCCAGGAACTCGGCTCCGACGGCCTGTTTTATACGCAGACCGAGATACGGGACATCGTCGCCTATGCCCGCGAACGCGGCATCCGCGTCGTACCCGAATTCGACATCCCCGGCCACTCCGTCAGCTGGCTGGTGGGCTATCCCGAACTCGCCGCCGGCCCTGGCCCCTACGAAATCGGCCGCCACTGGGGAGTTTACGACCCCGTGCTCGACCCTGCCAGCCCAAAGGTATACAGCTTTCTCGACGGCTTCATCGGCGAAATGGCCGGTCTTTTCCCCGATGCTTACTTTCATATCGGAGGCGATGAAGTGAATGGCAAACAGTGGAAAGCCAACAAAACCGACATTCCGGCTTTCATGAAGGCTCACCATTTGACGAGCGATCGCGACCTCCAGGCTTACTTTAACCAGCAGATCCTCAAGATCCTCACCAAATACGGAAAGCGCATGGAAGGCTGGGACGAAATCCTCAACCCCGCGCTCCCGAAGAACATCGTGATCCAGTCGTGGCGCGGCATGAAATCGCTCGAAGACGCATCCCGTCAGGGCTATCGGGGGATTCTCTCAACCGGCTACTATCTGGACCACATCGAGCCCTCTTCGAAACTCTATCTTGTGGACCCAACCGAGGGCCCCGGAATTCTCGGCGGAGAAGTCTGCATGTGGGCAGAATACGTCTCGGCTGAGAATGTAGATACCCGCATCTGGCCTCGTACCGCCGCTATCGCCGAACGTTTCTGGTCGCCGGCAACGGTCAGAGATATCCCCGACATGTACCGCCGACTCGAAATCATGGATGCGGAACTCGACAGGCTGGGCCTGCAACACAATCAGGCTTATCGAATGCTGCTCGAACGCCTGGCCGGGTCCAGCGACATCGAGGCTCTCAGGACTCTGACGGACGTGGTGGATCCGGGCGCGCTGGGCCTGCGGCACCGCGTGAATCCCAACGCCGATCAGACGGCCCCGCTCAACCGATTTGTGGACGCAGCAAGGCCTGACAGCGCTGTAGCCAGACATTTCGCGGAACTGGTGGATCGCAACGATCCCAAAGATCCCGAAGCTCGCCGATGGTTAGTGCTCTGGGCGTCCAACGACGACAAACTGCGTCCGCTGATCGACGCACGCCAGATTCTGAAGGAAGCCGGTCCCGTCTCCGAACTTTTGGCGAAGATCGCCGCACAGGCCCTGGCAGGACAGTCCGGAACACCGGAAATGAAGGCGGCCCAGCAGCCGATTGGAGACGTAACCCTGGCGGTGGGCGCCGCAATCGCCAGATTCGCGGCAATGAATTAGGGGGGGGAACGGGGTTTAGATTGCATACGGAGATCGTGTGAAAACTATCGTAATTGCCGCCGTGCTGGGAATTGCAGCGATCGGCCAGTTGAGACCGGCCGATCCGGCTCGTCCCGCCGGGCCATCCGGGTTACTGGAAACGAATACGCTCTTCACGGTTTACGGGCGCGGATTTGACCTGGCGCCTATCCTCGGCCATCTGGGTACTTATAAAGACATCGATGCCATGGCGGCCGATACGAAGCCCTGGATACCAAAGATCGCGGCGGCGAACGGCGGAAAGGGAGTGGTGATCGGAATTCATTTGATTTATGGCCTGGCGACGCCCTGCAAGGACGCTAAGAACTGCCTGGAATATTTCGATCAGGGCACACGCGATCTTGTCGCCACTTACATTAAGCCCGCCTCCGAACGCGGGTGGGCAGTCATACTCGACACCCAACTCGGACAATCCGACCCCGTGACTGAGGTGAAGCGGATGATCGATCGGGGGTATCTGAAATATGACAACGTTCATGTCGCGATCGACCCCGAATTCCATGTTGTTCCTGGACACGACCCGCCAGGCATTCCGATCGGCACGGTGACGGCTTCGCAAATCAACCAGGCCCAGGAGATGCTGGACAACTACGTGAGGGCGCAGAATCTCAAGACAAAGAAAATTCTGATCGTGCACCAGTTCGGCGATGCCGCGGTACATGACGGGGTGCCTTTCATGATCTCGGACAAGAAGGACTTGAAGGCATTCGCAAACGTGGAACTGGTGATCGATGCCGACGGGCTGGGAAATCCGGCCGAAAAGATCAGGAAGTATAACCTGATGACCGACAACAAGACGTACCCTTTCGTCCATTTCGGCGGCATCAAGGTTTTCTTCCCCAACCAATGGGAACATGCGGGGCACTTTGACACTCCCCCCATGACCATCGATCAGATATTCGGTCTGGCTCCCGTGCAGGGCGGACCGCGAATGGCGAACAAGCCAAACGTATTGATCATCGCCTGAGGAGTGCCCTCAGCCCCACACGTCTGCTTGATTGGCGTACCTGCATAAGGACGCACACGCCATCAGCGTTGCGGAGAGGAAATAGACACCGATATTAGTGGATATCGTTCCCGGCCGCGCCGCCTCTGCCAGAATCAAACGTGGGAGATAGAGACTTCAATTGTCAGCTTTAGAATGGACAGTTCGGTCTGATCTGAGAACGAGAAGGGGGCATCCCATGCGAATCACAAGACTTGCGGTTGGAAGCATAATCGCCTTCCTATGCCTGATAGCTATTCGATGGTCGGAACCGAGATGGGCTGCTCCGAATGTCGTATACGCGGCGGCACCGGCGAACATCGCCGTGGGTCCGCAATACGATTCAACCCACGTGTACGTCGCGCCACAGGACTTAGACCGCTTCGTCTCAAGTTTTCTCGCCACCTTCGGAGGCACTGCTGCAAAACAAGGTGTCTTCACTGTGACGCCATCCCCGAGCAGCACGATCTCGCAGCTAGTGGCGACTCCCGTAGGAATAGTATCCGTTTTTGGCTTCAGAACCCCGATCCCCTGGCCTTTCGGTGAGGAACGCACGGGGTATCTGGTGACTGACCTGGACGCAGCATCGTCAGCCGCTCGCGAAGCCGGCGCCGATGTTCTCGTTGCTCCCTTTAAAGACCCGATCGGGCGCGATGCGATCATCCAGTGGCCGGGCGGCGTGAACATGCAGCTTTACTGGCACACCACACCACCTTCCTACCCGGCGCTGCGAACGATTCCGGAGAACCGCGTCTACGTGTCACCGGATCGGGTGGTGGCATTCACCAGAAGCTTTCTTGCTTTTTCTCACGGCAAAACGGTCTCCGACGATACGAGGGCACCCGGTGTCGAGATCGGCCGGCCCACCGATACTTATCGGCGGATTCGAATTGAATCGACATTTGGCAGACTGACCGTCCTCGTGACGGACGGCCATCTTCCATACCCCTACGGTCGTGAGATGACAGGATATGAAGTCGCAAATCTTCCTGACACCCTCGCCAGGGCAATGGCGGCGGGTGCGACCATTCTTGTTTCTCCCTATGCGACCGATCAAAGGAATGCCGCCATCGTTCAATTCCCAGGTGGGTATGTCGCGGAGATCCACTCGAAGACTTCCCGGAACTAAGACCCGGAACTATGAAAGATAACCCGAATTCGCTACACTTCCAGCCATATGCCAGGGAAGGTGCATCGGAACCTGGGGAAGCAGTGGCCAATCGTCGCGACCTGATCTTCGTCTGACGTCAATACTCCCCGGCTCGCCCCCCACGTCGATCAAATCGGAAATAGAGAACGATATTAACCGTTGCCGGCATCATGCACCCATGCCGTCTGTGTGGCTCGATAGCCGCGTGACCTTTGGATGGGTGAGGCTGCGCAACCGATGACGCCGGTAGCCATCGAGGTAGCGAGCGTCCTCGGCGTAGGTGGTGGGATAAATTGGCGGGACAGGCAGCAGGTTCAACCGGGCATCGGCGTTGACGAAGGTGAAAACGCAGGTGTTGCTGAGGGCGGTCATACTGCGATCGCGGCTAATGCGGGTGATGGCCGTCTCAACAGTGATGGAGGTGCTGCCGGTGTAGGTGACGCGGCTGACGAAGTGCAGCTTGTCACCCATTCGGACGGGTTGGTAGAAGTCGATGCGCTGGCTTGCAACCAGAATGGCGCGTGAGCTGGCTACCATCTCGGCACAGATGTGGGCGTACATATAGGCGCGATGCGCCACGTAGCCGCCAAAGATCTTTTTAGGGACGTTTTCGTATTCCGGATAGGTGCGTTCCCATCCACTTGTGACAAGATCGTGAGCCAGCGTGGGCGGAGCCGGAGATTCGTCGAGGCGCCGGTGCAGTTGATAGAGGAACGCGAGTTCTTCGAGCGTGGGCTCGGACGTTTTAGGTCGGCTGCGTGCGTCACGGCGTTCCTGCGCGCTTTGGAAGCGACGCTTGTCGGTGACGGAAAGATATTCGAGCGGCGGCAGCGGGACGCTGCGCTCACCTTCGCTATCCTCAACGCGGGCGACCATAGTGAAGTAGCAAGTGCCTAAATGCACGCGTGCCGGGCCATCCTGCTCAATTCGAATGCCGACCTCAAGGGAGGTGCGACCGACGAAATTGATGCGGGCGCGAAGGAGCATATCATGCTCGATGTCGGGGGCGGCACGTACCTGAAGGTCGTCCATGGCCGCGGTGACGACCCGGGCTCTGGCGTCGACTTTGCGGACGAATCGCAGGGCGGTGGTTTCGGCGAGTTTGTCGAGAACCTCAAGCAGCAGGCCGACGCGAATGTTGGCCATCAGGGGTTCGTCGATCACCATGTAGCGACGCTGAAGCTTCAGGTCGGAGCCAAGGCGGAGCCGCTGGGTTACAGAAGTCTGGCCGGGAGTCATAGCAGGTTTCTTTGCGAACAGGCCATTGGCGCCGCGCCGTCGAACGATCTCTTTTCCACAATACGTCATCCTCTCGATCTACGGATAACCGTTCACTCGCGTCTTTTAAGGTCCGATTGACCATGCGTGCCCGCACAACTGCGCGGATTGAGGGCGTTTCGCAAACCTGTTGATGAAAAGGCTCTCCAATCGATTAGCCGCAATTTAGCCACCGCCTCCGGACGAGTCGCGAAAATCGCTGCCCGCAAGCTAGTGAAATCGTATTGGGTTTAAATGGTGAGCCGGGCGGGGCTCGAACCCGCGACCACCGCATTAAAAGTGCCGAAAGGCCATTGGTGTGGGGTGGTGCCGGGTAGTGTCTTCAATGGTTTCCGAACGGGGCGATGGTCGTGGCCGATGCCTCGAACGGGCAGTTTAGCCACAGCAATAGCCACAGGGAAATCCGATTGGCGGAGGTCGAAACCGGGGACTGATGCACGTATCCGATTCTACGCTTTTCCCTGACGGAGTCGGCGCGGTTTCAAAACCGCATCTGGATAAACGGTATCATCGGCTCATATTCCTAACCTTGAGTTTCTTCCAACGTAGATGACACCCGCTGAAGCCCGCGCTATCCTCCTTGCCGCCGAGGACGATGAAGACCCTGTAACACTGCCCGCGACTGTGTTGCACCACCTCACCGCGCGGGACATTCCAGAAGGCGTTTCGATCCAGATCGGCACTCTTAAAGAGAATGTGATTCATCTTGAATGGGAAGGTCGCCTTTACCGCGATGGTGAATCCGTGCTGGGGGAGGCCGAGTACATCTGGACTCGCAAATATTGGTATTCGCCGCTGGGGTTAGAGCAGTATATGGATCTCGTTCGGCGGGCAGTGGAGACACGCCACCGAGTTCACGGTGACGTGGAATTGACCCATTGGGATGATGATGGAGCCTACATTCAGTTGCAGTTCGCCATCACGACTGGCGAATCGAACGTGGGCAGCGCATTCGAAGCGGTCCGCATGGTGGTTGCACAAGTCGAAGAAGCAGCCGAACAGGCTGCGGACGAAGTTGGGAAACGGATAGCCGAAGTCGCGGCCCGCCTGTCGGGCTGGGGTGCGGAGAGTCTGGAGCAACTCGTTAACAAAGTCGAAACTGCTCAGTCAACGGATGACAAAGGCCGCAGCCTTGAGGAGCTTTGCAGCAGGCTCTTCGAAACCATTGACGGCTTCGCGGTCACCGGTAGGCTTCGAACTGCGACCGAAGAAATCGACATCTCGATCATGAACGGGAGTGTCGAACCCCGGCTTCGCAGGGAGTCAGCTGTCATCTTGGCCGAGTGCAAGAACTGGAGCGGAAAGTGTGGCAAGGATGAGTTTGTCATTCTCCGGGCGAAGGTGGAAAACCGAAGTCGTCGCTGTTCACTGGGATTCTTGATCTCGTGGAATGGATTCACCAGTACCGTAACGAAAGAAATGCTCCGTGGTAGCCATGAGGAGACCTTAATTGTCCCCATTACCGGCCAGGATATTCGGGCAGCCGTGCGAGAGGGAAACTTCACCAAGACGCTGTTGGCCTGCTGGGACAAAGCAGTAGCCCTGTAGCGCGCGGGGCCGCTGGGTCGAGCCGAGACGTGACCGTAGACTAAGATTTCAGCATGGCCACGTGCAGCGCGATTGCGACACGCCTCGATGAAGAGATGCTTGCCCACCGGCCCGCCATCGTGTACCCGTCCTACACACCTTTCTCTGCGATGCCATCGCGTCCCGGCCCGGACATTGCAGTTGAGTTGGGTGGCCGATACCTCCTCCGATACCTGCTTCGCAAACATTATCGACAGTTCACGACCGGCTCTTCCTCGCCGCACTTTGTAACGCCCACGCCGTATTCGCCCACCGAGGTGATTTCATGGCTGGCCTTGCCAACACCGGCACGGCGGGAGTTCGTTCTATTCCTCGATCCAATGCACCTTTCGGATGTTCGCGGTCCCCGTCGGGTTTCGCTCGGCGGCGGACTCGAATATCTACTCGCGTCCGGGTTTCCGGCTAGTGCCATCGTCGTGGGCTGGCCGGTTCCCGTGGTGTAATAGAGGTAAGGATTCGTATGGCGCAGATTAACCAGGTGGATGATCCCAAGCTCGTCATGATGCAGTTGCTCATGGATGAAGCTGGCCGGGCTGCATCCTTCCACGAACTCGATCCGTTTGGCGAGCGCCATGGCAGTTGGCAGCGAACGATACATGCCTGGTCCGCGCCTGACCGTCTTGACCGCTATGTGATCGCCGCAGTTACCAGCCTTGATGACGGGGATGAAGTCGCCGTAATGGTGGGCGCTGAGGAGCGCTCTGTCGCCGATTCCGCTGGCAGACCGAGATTCCGTCGTTTCGACGTTGGCTCGATCCGGCTGAACGGCGACAGTCTCAGTCTCTGGCCCACGGCTGATATCAAGAATCTCCTCGCCCAAGCCGTGCGAATGGCTGTCGAGATCCAGCCGGTACAACTCGAAGAAATGCAGCTCCTCGCGAGCTGAGTCCACGGCTCAACATTCAACTTCAAGTCCCGCATGGCTGCGCCGAATCGCCGATCATGCTGTGCCCGGCACTCTTGAGTAAACGGCCATGGTGCTGCCTCGCCCCAGGGGGCGAACTCAGATCCTTTTGCTGGACCATCGCAGTGCCGGCGCGAAAATGAATTGAATTCCCGGAAGCCACTGCGCCATCATGCTTGTCATCACTCATTTCCTCTCGCCCGCACTGTTTTTCATCGAAACCGCGCCTTGGTTTCTTCAATGGGATCTCTGGGTCAGCGTTTTCACGCTCCTGCTCGCGGTCGGCACGATCTGGCTGGCGCTTGAAACTAGAGGCATGCGCAAAGGGAGCGATAAGGCCATGGCGGAAATGTCCAGCCATGCCGCCGCGTCGGCTCGCGCGGCCGAAAAAAGCGCGGACGCCACGCGGGCGCTGGCCGAGATAGGACAACGCGCATGGATTTCGATCAAGTCCGTCTACCTGCTCGGGGATCTTGCCGAGCAGAACCTTCTCGCAATGCGGGTAACGATGCTGAATTCGGGCAACACGCCGGGACTCATCACCCACGTCGGATTCCACTATTACGTCCTCGGCACCGGCTTCCCTGAATCGCCGGGATATCACTCGAACCACGGGCCGCTGGCAGTTATGTCTGTCCCGCCACGGCAGGAGAGCGCCTTCACGCTCACCTTCCCGTTGCCCACGAACGATTACGACCTGCACATTCGGGAGAAGATGCCGCTCTACGTCTATGCGATGATCCGGTACAAGGATGTCTTCGGGGCGGAGCGTCGCACGTTATGGGCTTCACACTATATCGGCGGTGTCGGCGACCAGACACGGTTCGCCGCGACGCCGAAGCACAACGTCATGGAGTAAGCCGATGCAGATCACGCTCAATGATATTCAACATTACGCAACGTATGCCGTGACGACCTTCGTCACCGCTGGCTGCGGTGCCTTCCTCGGCTCGTATCTGCGAAAGAAGGGCGAGAACAAAGCCATCCACGAGGACATCGGCAAGTTGGTAGACCAGATGAAGGCCGTGACGCAGGCCACAAAGGAGATTGAGGCGAAGATTTCGGATGACGTGTGGGCGCGTCAAAGGCGATGGGAGTTGCGACGGGACATCCTATTGCAAACCATGGACGAGATTGCGAACATGCAAGGCCCTTTGGCCGGGGTTGCGGCTGCGGCTATGTCGCTTGAGGACGCCACTGACGAAGGGAGAAAGCAAACGGCCCTTCAACGCATGCAGGCCGCATCCGACGCTCTTGGTGTCGCGATGCCAAACATCTTCAAGGCGATGTATCGAGTTCAACTCGTGTGTGGACCCGACGTGCAGAAACATGTTCTGAGGGTGCAGAATCTCATGTTCTCCGCGTACCAGTTGATCACCCGCGGTCAAGCCCGCGATGCGATACGGATGACGGGTGATATCGGCCATGCAACGGAGGAAACGCAGGCGGCAATTCGGCACGAGTTAGGGATGGACGAAGATAACCCGATGATGACCCGATGAATGACCCGTCAATCCAGTGGATCTGCGGCAGTTGCCAACCCCTGATTCGCCAACCTCGGCAACACGTCCAGACGCGATTCGGGACGTTTTCGGGCAATGATTCTTCGTGAAAGCGGGTGCATCCCAAATGGGATTCGGTGCCCGGAAATTGCAACCCGCGTCAAGCTGCTCAAAACAAATAAACAAGGCCAGAAAAGTCGGTCGCGCGCATCCCGCGCCCTTTATGTTCCACTACCAGCCCTTTGCTGCCATCCTGCCATGTTGCCTGGCCCCTCCGATGCCGCAACCAGCCGCAAATTGCAGAATATCGCAGAAGCTGCCAAATACCATTGAATTGTGTATAATTTTGCCGTAAACTGCTGTATAGTGCCGTCTGATCTTAAAATTCAGCCTTGGAACAAAGGCTTTCAAAACCGCCTCGCCGCTCTGGGCGAGAGAAAGCCAGAGCGCAAGGCCGCACAGATCCGTGCCCTTTGGCCTGAGATCAACGTTGCACGCGAGAAGGGCCATTCCCTGAAAACGATCTGCGATTGTCTGGAAGCTGACGGCATCCAGATCAGCGTCACGACGCTGGGCTCGTATATCACTCGGATGCGGCGGAAGGAGGCTTCCCGAGAGATCCCAACACCCTTTGTATCCGGCGGCGTACCGGAATCGAGTCGGTCGCCGTTGCCAGCCAAAGATCTGATCGTGCCTGAACTGGGCCAACCGCGTGATCCGCTCCTGAACCTGCGGAAGCATGACGAGCGTGTTTTCGATTATCGACCGGAAATGGCGGACCCGGAGAAACTGATTTGAGGTAAGTTGGGCGCCGTCTGCGGACCACACTGCATTCGCGAACTTTTTCGGATCGCGGCGTCCCGAATCCCCTCTGGCAGGCCCTTAGTACTTAGAGGGTGAATTCCGAACTGGATGTACGGGTCCCTCGCTGCGTCGATGTAGAGAATTCTGACAATGAGTTCTTCCGCTAATACTGCTCGGGCCATGGGCTCAGAACTACTCGGGGATGCCCTGGTGAACGCGATCGCCGAAGCCGTGTACGTGCGGATTCAGCAATCGGGAACCAAGGCATCGAATCCGGCACAGCCTCGGCTATTGACGGTTGATGCGGCCGGTTCGTATCTGTCTCGAAGCGCGGATGCCATTCGAGCACTCATTAAGACAGGCAAAATCCCGGTCGTGCGCCTGGACGCGCGTGTTTTTGTTGATGTCAGGGATCTTGATCGGCTGATCGAGACCTGCAAGGTTTAGAATTGTAGTGATATGGCGAAACGGCGGCCACATCGCACGGGCAGCATATTTCAGCGTGGCGGGATCTGGTGGATTCAGTTTCACGTCGATGGCGCCCGCCAGCGCGAAAGCTCGTATTCTTCAGAAAAGCCCGAAGCCGAGCGGCTGCTTAAACGCCGCCTCGCGGACGCCGCGGTCGGAAAAATCAAAGAGTTCGTTTCTTCCTCGACCACGGTCAGCCAGTTAATCCAATTGGTCATCGAAGACTATCAGTTGACGCGGAAACGTAGTCTGGAGGATCTCCGGGCTCGAGCGGAGAAGAACATCATCCCCAGAATCGGACTGCTGCCGGTCGCCAATTTCCGCGACCGCGCCGTGAGAACTTACATTGTTGAGCGTCGCGAGAGTGGTGCCTCGGACGCAACCATCCAGCGTGAGCTTGCGATCATCCGTCGCGGCTTCCACCTGGGTCTCCGGAACGATCCCCCGCTGGTTGAACGGATACCCATTTTCCCAAAACTGGACCTCGATAACGCTCGCCAGGGCTTCATCGAACACGCGCAATACCTGAAGCTTCGGAACGCGCTACCGGATCATCTGAAGGCCATTTTTGTAGTTGGATATCACTTGGGCATGCGCCTTGGGGAGCTGCGAAAATTGCGATGGGAGCAAGTCGAGTTCGAATCGGGACAAATCCGTCTGGCGGCATCTCAGACCAAAGGCAAGAGAGCGCGTACACTGCCGATCTTCGGCGAGATGAAAGAATGGCTCGTGTTCCAGTTGGATAAACGCAACGAGAAATGGCCGGATCTGCCGTGGGTTTTCAATTGGAACCTAAAGCCGATTGGTGCCCACCTCAAAGGTTGGAGCAAGGCGTGTGAAGCGGCGGATCTGCCAGGGCTGCACTTCCATGACCTACGTCGTTCGGCCGTCAGAAATCTCGAACGGGCCGGTGTGCCCCGGCGCGTTGCCATGGAAATCACCGGGCACCGGACCGAAGCGATATACCGCCGCTACGATATCGTCAATCCGGCAGACCTTTCGCGCGCCGGTGAAAAGTTGTCCGCATACATGAAGGAACAGGTCGCCGCCGCGAGGCGAACTGCGAACCGTGCTCGGCCCGAGAAAACTCAGTGAGCCACTGAAATCTGCGATTTTTCGGGCGTTTGGCGGCATGGCTAATTGCGTATTGCGTGCACTGCCCACAGGTCGCGGCCCTAAATCGGCGCCGAAATTACGCTGGGAGTCAAGATCGTGTGCGCCGAATTTGCCAGTCAGCGTCCCTTTCGAGGCCACCCGCTCCGGTTTCGCAACCGAGTACTCTGTTGATCTGGAGCTTGAGAGGAAGTTCAACCGTCTCGAAGCCCAGCCCCTGCCCTACCCTGCTGACGAGGGTCTCCAAATCTACCCTGCCCGACGCGGGTACCGCCGAGTAAATGGCCGCGCGAACGTCCTGATCGGACAGCGCCCTACGATCGGGCAGTTGTGTCTGTTCCATTGCAAACAGTCCAGCGTCGGCTTGTCGCTCGTTGGCGCGGTCTTCGTCGTTTCCCCGTGACCTTGGCGGTTGATGGGTGTGTGGCGCTATGGCTTCGTCCACGTATTCCGCAACAGCGTAGGGGTCGACTTCCCTCGAGTGGACCCAAACGGTGTTGTCTACAAACTCAGAACCGAGCGGCTCGATTCCAAGACCCTCAAGAGTCTGAAGCAGGTCATTGATCACAGCATCACGACGAAGAGTGAAGCTCGATGCAAAGCAACGCCAGAAGGTCCAGCCTGCCCTCTCAAGGACCCGTTGACGTGCCATATCGTCCGCCCACTGACCAGGGCCGTGGAATCGGTCGCCATCACATTCGACGGCGAGCCGACGACCTTCACGTCCCTCAACCACAAAGTCAATACGGTATGCACCACACCTGACTTGTGGTTCGATGCGGAATCCTTTCTTTACCAACTCATCGAACATGTCGAGTTCAAAATTTGATTCGCAACGCTCGCGTAGAATCGTCGTTCCTCGTCCGTCTTGCCTGAAGGGTTGCTTGAAATGGCGCATCAGCTTGCCATTCAGCGTGTCCTCGGCAAAAGCGGTCTGTTCGACCGATCGGAAGAGGTACATGCGGTCGCGCGCGCGCGATAGTGCGACGTTAAACCTTTGGTGCTGATCCGCGCGATTCTGCGCAGACCGGTCCCCTGGGCAGAGCACCATTGACACGAGCATGATGTCGCGCTCTTTACCTTGAAAGACTGGAGGTGGGCCGATCGCAATCTTTCGTGCGACAACATCGACTGGCGAGATTCGATTGCTTACCAATTCCTGAATGTAGGCGGATTGCGCTGTACCTAGCAGCGTGACGACGCCGATGCTGCGCCCTGCCAAGTCGGTGTCAGCAAGAATAGCTTCGATCTCAGTGACAATGGCTCGCGCTTCTGCAGCATTGACATCGCCCTTTCGAGATCCTCCCCTGACAAAAACATCTATCAGTGGGGGGTCGAGGCGCTCATTCGCGTGAGGAAGCCTCAGCGGTTTAATGTCTCCCTGATAGAATTCGCGGTTGGAGAATTCGATGATAGCTGGAACGCAGCGGAAATGCTCCTTCAGCATGACCGAGTTACCGGCGAATACAACCCGGGCCAGATCGTAAATCGACTTGTCCGGCGTCATCTCGGACGCGTGCGGCTGATTGGCGAGAAAACGGTTGGTCAACTCCTTTATCTTCTCCTCCAAAACTCCTATTGCGGATGGCGAGACCTGCTTGTGGTCTCCCACAACTAACAGCTTTTGGCCACGCAATAGCGCGGGCAGAGCCCAGATATCGGACTGGGAAGCCTCGTCGATTACTACAAGGTCGAACAACCCGACTTCGGCGGGAATGGTCTCCGAGATGCGCCATTCGGGAAGAATCCAGCATGGCACTGCGCGGTAGGCGCGAGTCATGGCCTCACGGGCGTTCTTGCGATGTCTGATCGCGCGGACGCCTGTGCCCAGGCCCATCGCCTGGATCGCGTTGAGATAGGCTTGGAGAGCCTGCCTGATGTTGTCTGGCGAATTTCGGAAGACTCCGAGCCAGGTCTTCTCGGCCACGAGTTCCTGATAGGTGCGAGCAAGCGCTGTTGTCAACGTCCGCCGCTGCCCGAAAAGCTCGCGCAACTTATGGTGTTCGTCGATGCGTTCGAGGAACATCACGGCGCAGCGCCAATTCCACGCTTCTCGCCATGACGACGGCACGAGCGGATCGTTCTCAGCTTCTGCAGGTTGCAGGCGCAGACGCTTGGCCCACTTAGGCGCTCCCGCAGAATCAATCAGGTCGCATGCGCGACCGATATCGTCCAGCGCTGGGCGCAGGCTTGACAGGTCTGACAATTCCTTCTGAAACTTCAGCCAGGACCTGTTCAACGCAGATTCATCGCAGCTTCCTTGCCCTAGCGATTCGGTCAGGAAGACCCGCAGATCTTCGACTATCGGGCCTTCGTGGTTCTTCAGCTTGCGGACGAGTTCGCCCACGCGATTCATCGCATAAGCAAGTCTGCCCTTATCGACATGAACATGCAGGGACTCTTTTGCGGTCAGAATCGATGCCTCACCCGCGGTCAATATTCGGTCAGCCGTCACCTTGCCGAAGACACGGTCGAATTCGCCATGAAGTTTACCGTCGATGGTGAAGGCCAAATCGTGCAGGTCTTTGATCCGCCCCTGCAACCGCACGAGAGTTCTGAACGACGTTTCGACGCCGCCGGTTAGTGGCGCGACGCCGAATGCGGAGATAACTGCGTTCCAGTGTGCGATACATTGCCGCGTCTTTGTACGCCATTCCAACGTTTCCTGAACCAGCTTCCAATCATCGACGGACCTCGGCGCGGAAGCGAGGACGGTCACAGCTGCGAGAAGATTACGGGCATCCGCCCTACCGAAGGGAAGGCCGAAGGCGCGCCTGTCAGAAACCAACCGGGCAATGGCTTCTCTGAAGTCAGGGTTTAGTTCTGCATCAGGCGCCACCTCGACGGCCTTCGTTAGAAGGTAACGCCGCTGACCCTCCAATTCATCGATATCATTGCAGGTCTGCAGCAGCGAGGTGAGGAGCAAGTCATCCGACCGCATGTTTCCCAGATGGGTGCTGACCTCATCGAGCATCGGTTCCGGCGACTGCGTCACCTTATGCCTCAAGACTTTCCTTTGATCCAGGAGGCCTATTAAAGCCTTCGCATGCTCAAACGTTTCGAACGTCGAGTCCGAGAGGTTCAGAATTGTGCCCTGCTTCAGGTCCGCCTCAATGGCACGCGCGCGAACGAGATCGCGGTGAAGTTCCAGCAAGTTTGACCACGCCGGAAATTCGTCCACCATCGGCAGCGAACAGTCGAGGTAACCGAGGCGTGAGCCCACCTTCATACGGGCCTGGCGGAGGCAGCCGATCGCTGCCTCGTCAAATGGCAAGTCGCTCCCGAAATCAATGACGGGGAGATCGTCATCAAACCATTGGTACTCGTCGGCCTGAGAGATAACATGCTTTGCTATCTCTTCCGGGGAAACTTCTTTTCCTTGAAAAGTGTAGTTCTGCGTGTGTTTGTTTGCAAAATCGCTGATGGAATGATCGACGTATGAAATCCTGGCATGGAGATGGTTCAACTTCTCTTCGAGTGAGGCTATATCGGCAGCTGTACTCGTCGGATTCATCGACGCCACGCTGGATGCGATAGTTTGAATCGCGTGCTCGAACTGCTTCATGCCTTCGCGTTCATTCGCCAACAAAGCGACACTTAAGGGGCGGATGCGTTCCGGCAGCTTGCCCAGCACCTCCGCGAGCGCTGACTCGCCTTTCGAGGTAACCAGAACGCGCTTTCCTTGCGCGAGGTAGTGGCAGATGATGTTCGCAATCGTATGCGTCTTGCCCGTTCCAGGCGGCCCCTGCACCACCACCCCGTTGCCGTGTTCCAGCTTGCGAACGATGGCGACCTGCTCCTCGTTATAGGCCATCGGAAAATACAGTTCAAAGGCATCGGTCGGGCTGTCGCTCGACGAGAGGCCCCGGAAAGCCTGCTCCGATTGCACGCGGACATCCGCGGAGCCGTGCTCAACGAAGCTGCGTATGACTGCGGGCAGACTTGTCGCCGACTCAACATTTTTCTTCAGGCGCCTGACGTCTTCGAGGAAGATGCCGTTCGAACGCTTGCGCGCATAAAGGACCCAGGTATTCGTAATCCTCAAATTGTCGCCCGACGCTGGCGGCACGAGGTCGTCAGTGAGGACCTCGTAGGTCCCGCTCGGGTCAAGATGACCGACCGCAGCTTTGAGAACACCTTCGAAGGTGGATGCCTCAAACGGATTGACCCTGTGCGCCCCATTCGTCAGGACACTCTTCCAGAACGCCTCAAGCGATCTGACTCCAGGCAAATCCATTTCTGTGTACGCGTCAGTTTCCAGTCTCGCCTCGACATCGCGCGGACGCACTTCCAAGTTAAATGTCGATTCGTTCAGCGAAATATCGCAGGACTGCACAATGAGCGGATGTCTGAGCGTTGTTCCAAACCCATCCTTCTTCCAAGAGGCGAAACCGATGCCCCAGACCAGTTCGAGGGGGGTATCGGCCCCGTCGGAGGCAATCGCCTGTTGCAATGCAAACAGCTGGTTATACCGGCTGATCGTCTTTCGACGCGGCAATTCGGCGGCAGCCCACGGGGACCACAGTTCATCGACGTACCGATCGAATAGCCTCTGAATCTCGGGGCTCTCGTCGAGAGATACCGTGCCGATCTGACGCGTGCCGTCGTGGAGGGCAATCTGCGCTTTGAGTTCGGGAGTATTGGCCGGATTCTTGGGAAGGTCAACCCACGGTCTCATCTGATCACTAATTCCCGGCGGTGGAATTTCATGAAGCCGGGGGACGCGCAGCCAAATGTCCTCTCCTTCGGACTGCAGATTGAAAGAAACCTCTGGCAGTCCCTTGAGATCGTGTTGATGGGCTGCGAAGTGCTCGGTCGGGACCGTGAAGGCAGGTTTGGTCTTGAGCTTTTCGACCTGCTCGATATATGTGAGCAGATCCAGGATTAGGGGCGCGCCTTCCGTCATCGTAGTTCACGAAAGAGTCGGCGCTGACCGACGTCAGGCGGTATCTTATGTTTCGATCGGAAACTCAGTGAGTCGGGTTTGATCATTGACATGGTTCTCTCGAAACCAAAGACTCACCGGAGCTTGGCCGTTTCAGTGTTGCATTGAATCTGAGTCTAGTCCTCCGCCGCAGCGACACGGCGCGGGTCCCGTCTCTGCTTCGAATTCCTACGAATGCGACTGTCCGATTGTCATTATCACATCTCGGCCCGAACTGTCGGTGCCGATCATTTCTTGATATCGCCTACCCGGAGACAGGATGGCCAGCGCCCCCCGCAAGTGCTCTGGGCAACACCATCCGCGGGTTCGTCTCCATCCTGAACGGGGCTGGTGCGAAGAATGCTTCTTCCGCCGCAGGGTAGACCCCACACCGCCCGACAGCCTCGCCAGCCCGTACCCGAAAGGGGGTCGGCTTTTGTGCACTCGGATCGCAGGGCCCCACCGCGTGTTGCGCTTATTTCTTGCTGGAGTAACCGAGGGCGCTCAAGTGCCGGTATCATTGCGGCATTGGCCCATATGTACAAATCGATGGGTGCGCTGCGGCCACATTTGGCGGCGCAGTTCAGTTGACGCGGTAGAGTCGTTTGCCGTTAGCGAAGTATCGGTTCAGGAACCAGATCTCCGGGAATCTCGCCGTCAGTTCGGGTCTAGCGGCGAGCAACTCCCGTAATAGATTGGAAAGTTCATCGGCGGCCATCGCGATGCCAGAGACATCGGCGACGCCCGCCTTTAGGAGGGTGTGTACCACGAGAACCTCTGACGAATACGCAGAGCCTTTTGCGAGCTTCGTCCCGAGAGCCTGCCGGATTGCGGTCGCCGGCTCGGTATCGCAGTACAAGATCACAGGATTCGTGATTACCGGCTCATCAACCGAGACGGAAATCGGCGACGTGATCTCTTGGTGGCTTACCCTGTGGAACAAGATCGCACCAAAGTAATCTGAGAGAACGGGGTAGCTGAGTGTTCCGTCGGCCCGGCCAAGATCGCCGAGAAGCGCGCCGCCATCCGCCCCACCCCATATCACACTAAGATCCTCAAATCGTTCGGCAAGCAAATTCGCGAAATCAGCAACCAGAGCACGCCCCTCAGGGCTGTTTATTTTGGGGAGTCGCATCGGGCGGACGCGTTCGATGCGATCGTGGTGCGGTTGCAGCGTGATCCTGGTATTTCGGAATCGTGGCGCTTCGGGCTGCAACGCCGCAATGAAAGCCTGGCGATACCTATCGAAGTAGCTGTGCTCCTGGTTGACGAACGCCAAGACAATTGAGACGAACTCGACCCCAATCTCGTCCCCGTTAAGCGCTTCTAGAATCACGTCTGGGAAAGGATCGCCCATGCGCCTGAACCGACGAACTTGTCCCGTTTCGCGGTGATACTCGGAAATGAACTCTTCTGCGGCGAATCTGTTGAATTCGGCCTCGTCGCTCATCGAACTCCTCAACATATAATACTGCCCATGGATGCGGCTCAATCCAACCGAGAGCGGCGCGTTAGATGGCAGAAGATCGCAATTGACCAGCTTGGTTATTCGCTCAACCTTATTCTCACGTTTTCAATAGCCGCACTCGGGTATGGCTTCGTGCTGTTGAAAGATAAAGACTTCACGCCCGGTTCCTCGGCGAAGGGTGCTTTGATCCTGTCGCTTTCGGCGCTTGCGATCTCGGCGTTTTGCGGTCTGACGTGCGTCATAGTGCGGTTGCTGGACTTCCGCGGTACTGCTAGACGTGCCAGTAGCCACCCTGACGCTCCTAATCAAGACGACGTGCGCGTCCTGGACCGAGCAACTGTGAGATTGTTCTATGGTCACGTCGTCGCTTTCGCCCTGGGGGTAGCCGCGCTTGCTGCGACGCTTCTCTTGACATATGGCGGGAAGCTCGTTTGATGGACAACCCTCGCGGGAACGGACAAAACGCTCCGGAGTAATACGAAGTGGGCTGCCACGTCCGGTCAGAAGACGGCTGGCAGGACAGGTCCGATTCATACGGCGCACAGAGGGAACAGGTTCAATTCGCGGACTGGTGTATCCCCTGATGCTTTAGCAGTTCCATCCGCGACACCTCCCACGCAAGGCGGGCATCCTCGACGGCGATCCTCATCACCGAGTAATCTTCTCTGGAAGAAGTTCCGGCCCTGGTCGTCAGTTCATGAATCGCAACGGTGTAGGACCGGCCAAGGCTCTCATATTCGGCCAAGAGCCGCTCGCATTCTGGGCAAATCATCTCTTCGCGCTCTTCTTTATCATCGCCCGCGAGCCAAGGCAGCTCGGCGGCACAATTAAAGCTTGGGAGCAGGTGTCCCGGTAATCTGCGGTGCTGCACGCGACCTTAGGGCGGCGATTGCAAATTACACTTGCCGTGCCGTTGTGGGCACAGCCTAATTCGGATGTACTTCCTCGGATGCTCCAGTTCATACTTTGCTAGATCAACCTGGAGACGAGCGGCCTCAACGATCCATACCGTGCATCGGCTGGTCGAGCGCGGTGTCCTGAAGTCGATGACACCCGACCGCTGCCGGGGTTTCGGCCGACAATGGCTGGCCGTGCCATGTGCAATAGGCGCGCTACGGGGCTGTAAGTAGGGCAGGATGGCGCGATTGCGATTCGGGGCTGGCTCGATTAGCCACAATTTAGCCACAGCCTCTGGGCGGGCGGCGAAAATCGCTGCCCGTAAACTATTGAAATCGTACCAAGTTAATGGTGAGCCGGGCGGGGCTCGAACCCGCGACCACCGCATTAAAAGTGCGATGCTCTACCAACTGAGCTACCGGCTCCCGTTTGATCGAATCTGTTTGATCGAAGCGGACGCAGTCAAAATGCCTGCCCTGTCAGGTTAGCATGCGCTCTTCCGGCGTCCCGCTGCTATAATTCGGACGTTTCACCCCTTGTGCGGATGTGGCGAAACTGGCAGACGCGCCAGATTTAGGTTCTGGTTTCCGAAAGGAAGTGGAGGTTCAAGTCCTCTCATCCGTACCATCTTCAAACAGGCGCGTCCAGCGCCTCTGTCGACCGCTTTTACCGCCCGTCCGGCGCAATCTGATCGGCTGTCACAAACACCGGCCGGATATCCACGGGCACACCGGTCACACGGCTTAAGGTCGCCCCGACCGCAGGACGCAATACACCCAGCGTATCTAGCATGTGTTTCGCCCCGGCATAATCGCCTGTGGCCTCAAGTGTGAGCAGATCGTGCGCCAGATCCCGAATCGCACCCTTGATCTTCGTCTGATCCACTTCCCAGACACCACCTTTTTCGACAAACGCCCCCTTATCGGTCAGATAGTTGAACTGCAAGGCCATACCTTTGCCATGCGCCTCATTCAATCCAAACCGGAGCGTACGAAAAGACGACGCCAGGTAGGTCGTATAGAGCTTCGTCTCATCGTGCTTCAGGTAACCGCGATCGAAAAACAACTGCAGCATATAAAGCCCCAGCACGTCCGCCTTAGCCTCCTCGATAGCGCTGTAGATGTCTTTCAATTCCTGCCGTGGAGTCGTCGCACGGCCGTTGACCGTGATTTGATGCGGTCCGATCCCGTGACTCATCTCGTGCGCCAGTATGTGCGTAAAGAAAGAATCGAAACTGAGCAGGGGCAGTGCTGCCGGACTGAGCACTGTTTTCGAGATCGGCGTTAAGGTCGAATTGAATTTGGCTTCCTGCACATTGCGCAGCATCACACGCTTGCTGCCCTTCTCATGCACCACGCGCTCGTCGTTAGGAAGGTTATAAGCAGCCGTCTTCACCCCATGGTCGCCATCGCCTGCGGCAAAGATCTCATTCACGACGCGAATCGGAGAAAGTGCGCCGATCTTCGGATTGCGGTACTTCGGATCGATAGGCAGGCTGTCTTCAACCTCCTGCATATGGCCACCGAAGAAATTGAGTTTCGCGGTTTCAGCATCGTCACGCAGATTGACGTAGGCTTCGAACCCGGCTTTGTATCCGAACAGCTCGTCGTTGTACGTCTCATACGGTCCGATGGTGACGTCAAGCGGGGCATCGAGATCCATCCAGGCTATGTCACTGACGTAATAGTCGTTGGAGAGGAATGCGGCGGCACGTGTCTCCAGAAAATGACGCAGCGTCGCGTTCGTGGTCGATTTCGCGGCATCGCGCAGATGCTGAGCGCATGCCTCAAGATCCGCCTTCCAGACGCGCGAGTATGGCACCGATTCGAACTGGCCGGCGGCAGACTTCCGAATCACCGTAAAAAAGCCCTCCGCCTGCTCGCGCGCCTGCGGCGTCAGAGTCTTCGCCCAGGCTTCGAATTGTTCCCGCGTCATGTCTTCGGGATAGAACGCCGCTCCCATCGGCTTCCGCTCCGGAACCCCGGGCAGAAACGCCTTATGTTCATCGAGGTCGGACCATGGACCTTTGTTGAACAGGAACTCCTCGAGCCGGGCTTTCCCGAGCGCAGTCGAATCCGCGCGCAACTTCCGTTCCAGCGCCAGATTGCCGGTCCACATCTGCTCCAGAAAAATACGGTTCAGCACGCGGGAGGCTTCGATCAGTTGAACCAGTGCGGCTCGGTCGCCGGAAGAAAGTTTCGCCGTGTCCACCCTCAGTTCGACCGGCGCGAAACGCTCCGTCATCTTCTGGAGTTCGGCAAGGGACAAGTCAGCGGCGGAGGCGGCGACAGGCATAGTCAGGCTCATATTGGCGGCGGCGAAAAGGACGATCACAGGGGTTGCAAGTTTATTTAGGCTCATGGATCAACTACTTACGGTCGATATAGGGTTGCAGGAGGCTTTTGGTGCTCTACTATCGGGGCGTGAACAGCTCTATCAATCCATCGCGACGCTCGGAGAGGCTGGAAGCAATTGGTTTGGCCGCCGCTGGAATTGCGCACGATATCAATAATCAACTTACTCTTATTCTGAATCATCTGCCGGCCCCCGATCGATCCCCCACGGATATGGAAACCGTAAAGGCAGCCGCCGAGCGCTGTTCGTCCCTCACGGCAAGCCTGTTGTCCTGGTGTCGCGGCGAAACGCTCGTCATGGCCGCGCTTGATGTTGCTGAGTTTCTGGAAGACTATCGTCAACGTCTTAACCTGCCCTCGAGTGTCGTGTTCACGCTCGAATTACCGGTCGGTCTGCCCCGGATTGCAGCGGACCGACTCAGCCTCCAACGTGTTCTGGACAATCTGGTAAGCAATGCCTGCGCGGCGATGAAAGATTGCGGGCACCTCTGCATCTCGGCGTCCCCTGGCGTGATTCAGGTGTCGGATTCGGGCCCGGGCGTTCCTCCGTCAATGCAGCGGAGGATCTTTAACCCGTTCGTAACTTCCGGTGTAAATCAGGGAACGGGACTCGGACTTGCGATCGTTCGCGAAATTATGCGCCAGTATGGCGGATCGGCATCCATTCAGCCAGATCAGACCAGTGGCGCAACCTTCCTGCTCCGCTTCCGCGAGCTCTGAGCGAAATACGTGATCGAGGACTAATTTCTTTCATATGAGCCCTTTCGCGCAGAGCCTTCGGCACGTTACCATCTGTGTGTTGAGCTGGAGCCGCAAAAACAACAGATGAGCGAATTACAGGATATTCTCGCCGGAGTACCGATATTCAGCTTCCTGGGCCGTGCCGAGATTGCCGCCGTCCAGGAATTATTCGTCGAATCGACCCACCAGAAGGGTGACTTCATTTGTCATGAAGGCGAGGAAGGGCACACTTTCCACATCATTCTCGATGGCGAACTGGAAGTGGTCGTAGGCGAAGCGGAGAAGGCGCGCGTCCTTGCTGTTCTGAAAAAAGGCGATTTCTTTGGCGAGATGGCGTTACTGCAGGGCGGCAAACGCACCGCTTCTGTGATCGCCGCACGCCGCGCCAGACTCGTCACGCTTGACCGAGCCGCTTTCAACAGCCTCTTCCTCAAAAACCCCAAAGCCCTCGAATACTTCACGCGCGTTTTGTGTAAGCGCGTCGCCGATGCCAACAAAGGCGAAGCCTCCCGCGGATCCACCATGGCGATCTGCATCACGTCATCCCGCCCCGAGCTCAAGGGAAAATCCTTGCTGGCGGCTGGGCTGGCCGCCGTGCTTTACGACCTGACGGGATCGGACATCCTTTATCTCCAGGTCAAAGCAGGGAAAGAAGAGCCGACCGGGGCCATGGGCCAGTTCGTCTCCGACTCCAGCACTCTGAGCGGTGAAGCGGGCGCTCTGATTACGCTAATCGCGCCAGGGATTTCCACGCTGGAGATTCCCTTGCCACCCACCCAGGCAGCCGGTTACTATGCGGAGCGCGCGTCCAACATCATCTCGAAAATCGGCGACCGCTTTCCGTTTATTCTTTTCGATATTGACGTGGCGTTCAACTTTGCCGACGACGCGATCCCCATGTTCGCGGATGTCCACATCGAACTGGTCGATTCCGTCCCGCCGGCGGTGAAGAGTGCTGGGCCGCCCGGCAAGATGAAGACCTTCCGGGTGATCAATCGGTTCAACCCGAGTTCTCAGCCGGTACCCATCAGCCATTGCGAGCCGTTTGTCATTCCCCGCAATTCCGCGCTCTCGAACGGGCATTTGACTTCGTTTATTCGAAAGAACCTTCGCTCGGCTCCCGCGCTGCCAATTTATCGTCTGGCCCGTAAGATCCTCGGTTCCACCGTCGGCATCGCGCTCGGCGGCGGCGCCGCGTTCGGAATCGCCCACCTTGGTGTGCTCAAAGTGCTGGAAGAAAACGGCATTCCGATCGATCTGGTCGCTGGCTGTTCACAGGGTTCGATTATCGGCGTCGGCTATGCCGCGGGTGTAACCACAGCCGACATGATCGACATCGCCAGCCGGCTCGGCAAGCGCAAGAACTCATTCCTCGCCGTCGATCTCACATTGACGCGCCCCGGCATTCTCGCGGGCGAGCGATTCGTTCGAATTTTCGAGCCGCTGCTGGGATCGAAATCAACCTTCGAAGATCTCATCATGCCGTGCCAGACGGTCGCCACCGACATCGAGAGCGGCGAAAGAGTAGCCATCGGCACCGGTAGTCTGGCCACAGCTTTCCGCGCCAGCGCTTCGGTCCCCATGGTGTTCGCGCCCGTTCGCAAAGGCGAATCGGTACTGGTTGACGGCGGCGTCTCGGACCCGGTTCCGGCCGAAGTTGTGAACCAGATGGGGGCCGATCTTTGCATCGCAGTTAACGTAGTTCCCCCGCTGAAACGCGGAGTAGAGAATGCGGTGGCGAAAGCGGTCCGCAATATCAACCGCTTTAACCCGATGTCTTACCTCGAAGGCAGTTCAGGCATGCCGACCATGTTCGACATCATTATGAATTCGATGCAGATTCTGCAGTACGAGCTCGGAAATTTCAAAGCCATCTCGGCCGACGTCCTGATCAATCCCGAACTTTCGGATTTCACCTGGATCGAATACTACCGATCTGACGAACTGATTCAACGTGGTGTGGAAGCTGCCGAACGCGCTATGCCCGCGATTGTTCGTGCTTACGGCCAGAAGCTTGCGCCGTACCGGAAACGCAGTTCGTAACCTGCGTTTCCGGGTACAGCGCACACCCTTAGTTCAGTAGCTTGCCCTGCCGGAGGTAGGCAGGCACATCCAGTTCTTCCTCAAATACAGGTTCGAAGACCGCTTGTTCCGCGGCATGTGTTACGGTCGGCGCTGCTGCCGGAGGCGCCGGAGCGGGTGCAGATGCCGGCACGGTTTCATGAGCGCGCTCCGCGAAAAAATCCATCGGAGGTTTAGCTTCGATCAGCGATTCGCGCCTGTCGGCAGCGGGTATAAAGCCGGTGGCGATTACCGTCACCTTTACCGCATCGGCCATACCGTCGTTCGTAATCACGCCGAAGTTCAACTGCAGATCATCTGTGTCCGCAGCCTCGCGAATCAGCGAGCAGGCCTCGTTCATTTCATGCAGCCCGATCTCACTGCCGCAAGTGAAGTTCAGCAGCACCTGCCGGGCGCCTTTGATCTTCGTATCTTCGAGCAAAGGTGAATTGATGGCCGCGCGGGCCGCTTCCACTGCGGCATTCGGTCCCCTGGCTATTGCGTTGCCGATCAGCGCATGGCCCATGCCGGAGATAGCCGCTTTGATGTCGGAAAAATCGAGGTTGATCAGCCCGGGCGTCAGAATGATCTCGCTGATCCCCTGCACGGCCTGCCGCAAAACGTCGTCCGCCATCCGGAATGCCTGCGCCATGCTGGTGCCTTTGGGCGCCAGTTTCAGCAGGCGGTCATTCGGGATGGTGGTCAGAATATCCACCGAAGACGCCAGATCGTTTAGGCTCCTTTCGGCCTGCCGCATACGTTTGCCGCCTTCGAATGAGAACGGCTTGGTCACGATGGCAATGGTCAGTGCGTCCAGTTCCTTCGCGAGAGTCGCTACCACCGGAGCCGCGCCCGCTCCTGTGCCCCCGCCCAGTCCAGCGGTGACGAAGACCAGATCCGCGCCTTCGAGGATCGCGAGAATACGCTCCGTATCTTCGAGTGCCGCCTGCCGACCCACTGCCGGATCGGAACCCGCTCCCAGGCCGCTGGTAATCTTCGCGCCGATCTGAATTTTGTTCGGGACATTCGACGCTTCGAGCGCCTGTGCATCGGTATTCATGGCGTAGAACTCCACGCCGTCGAGGCCTTCCTCATACATGCGCGCGACTGCGTTTGAACCGCCTCCGCCTACGCCGATTACTTTTATGCGCGCGCCGCGCCTCGTCTCTTCTTCTATCTCGAATTTCAGAGCGTCCATGTCGTCCCCTCGAAGATTTGCCCTACCGCAGAATTCGTCCCAACATTCCCACCGACTGCCGTTCCAGGTCCACCTGGCTGCGCAAACGCGCGGCGTACATTGCGAGACCGGCGGCGGTGGTCCACTCAGGCCCATTGATTTCGTCAGGCCAATCGAGGAAGCCTTGCGCCAGCGCCATGCGCGCCGGACAATCCAGCACGCGCTCGGCAACATCGCAGAGGCCCGGCATCAATGCGCCCGCGCCCGCAATAACCAGACCGCTGGCGATCGCACGCTGCATCCCGGCTCGCGCCAGTTCCGCCTGCACCATTTCGAACAACTCCACGGCGCGCGATTCCAGCACCTGGTTGATCAGCATGCGCGGAGCTTCGGTTCGATCGCGTTCCCGGCCTTCGATCCACGGCAACTCCACCACGCTGTTCATGCCCGTGCCTGTCGCGATGGCCCCACCGAACTCGCACTTGACCTGTGCCGCCGCTTCCACGGGAATTCGCAACACCGTCGCAAGGTCGCGCGAAAAATAGTCGCCGCTGATCTTCAACGTGCTGGCGATCTGGGCGGATTCTCCGTAGTAGCAAATCAGTTCCGTTGACTGGGCGCCGATATCGATCAGCGCCACACCTTCACGCCGGTCTTCCGGCAGCACCGACGCGTAACAGGCGGCTATCGGCTCGAACACAGTCTCGTCCACCGACAGGTGCGCGCGGTTGATCGCGCCGATCAGGTTAGTGTGTTCCTGCTGAGAATACGTGATCAGATGCGCGTTGGCCTCGATCACCGACGCCAGCATTTTGCGCGGGTCATGAAAGCCCGGTTGTTCGTCCACCACAAAATCCTGTGGCAGAGCCTGAAGGACCATGCGGTCTTCCTGCAACTGTATGTGCATCGCGCGCTCCATCGAGCGGTTGATGTCGCGCTGCTCAATCTCACGGGGCCGTCCCAGATCCATGCGGCCACGGCTGTTGGCGCCACGCGCACTCAGACCGCCCACGCCCGCAACTACTGTTTCGATGAGAATTCCGGCCATCGCCTCGGCTTCTTCCACCGCCGCGAGAACTGCTTCGGACACAGCCTGCTGGTCGGCGATGCGGCTCTTCGACCAGCCGCGGGAAGGCGCGGAGCCGTAGCCCAAAATGCGCAGGCGGTCGTTTTCAAGTTGCGCGATGATGCAGCGCGTTCTTGTGCTGCCGGCATCGAGTCCGGTCGCGATCATGGAGGGAGTACTCATTGGTTGGCCAGAATCCTGTCGTCGAATCGCAGGTCGAAGATCGTTGCCTGCTCGGAATGTTTACGGATCTCCTCGTAGTGATCGAGGAAATTGAGATAGCGGGCACGATAATGCTGATCGCCGATCCAGAGTTCGAGGGGGCGGTGATCCACCTGCGCGATCACCCGCATATCCTGCGTGTTGGTGGCATTGATCTCGGAAATGTCTTTGGCCTGCGGACCCAGATCGTCCAGCAGGTGTTGCATCGCGCTGACACGAACGGTGCGGGCCGCGTCGGTTTGTTCTTCCGTAACGCCTCCCAGCACCGGTAGATGGAATCGGACCCGCGGAGGCAGCGACAGGATCACGCCGTCACCATCCACTAACGCGATGCGGTAGCGCGACGTGCTCGCAATCGGAAGTTTGACGAAGGCGACCGGACGTCTTTCCGTCACGGTAACAACGATCCGGTTCGGCCATACCCGCAGTACAGACGCCTCATTTACCCAATCGACAGCAAGCAAGTGCCTGCGCCGTTCGCTGAGAGGAATCTGAAAAACGCTGTGATCGACATCCGCGGCGAAGACGCTTTGAAGACGTGCTTTATTCGCATAAACCGCGCCGCGGATTTCCAGGCTCGAAAGACCGAAGTGCGGATCGCGCAGAAGGAAAGCATTCACCTGGCGCGCGCCGAACGCCGCACCGGCCGCTACCAGAGCCCAGACTCCCACGCGCAGCCAGAGCCGCCAGCTGATCTTCGGTTTGGGCGCAGCCACTTGTTTAGGCATTGAGCTTCTCCAGAATTTTCTCGCCGGCCTGCGAGACACTGCCCGCACCGAGAGTCACGATCAGATCGCCTTCCTGCGCACCGTCAGCCACCAGCGTTACTCCGGCGTCCATGGTTCCCGCATACTCGGCGCCTCTGTGGCCGAACTGGCGCATACGTTCGACCAGCGCCTGCGACGTAACACCCTCGATCGGTTTCTCCGAAGCCGCGTAGATGTCCATCACAAAGACGCGGTCTGCCTGATGGAAAGCCCGTGCAAAGTCGTCGAGCAAATGCATGGTCCGTGTGTAGCGATGCGGTTGAAAGAGCACATGCACGCGCTTGCCGCAGCACGATCTGGCGGCTTCGAGAGTGGCCCGAATTTCGGTTGGATGATGGCCGTAATCGTCAATCACCGTCACGCCCCGCGCTTTGCCTTTGATTTCGAAACGGCGGGCGACACCCGTGAATTTCTTCAATCCTTCACGGATCTTTTCCACAGGGACCTGCAATTCGCGTGAAAGCGCTATCGCGGCTGTGGCGTTGAGGATGTTGTGCTCGCCGGGAACGTTCAACTCGAAGACACCCAGGTCTTCGCCGTGGAAACGCAGATGAAAATGACCCTGAAAATCGCCGCATTCCTGCTCCGAGGGCTGATAGTCAGCTTGCGAATTGCGCCCGTACGTCACAGTGCGGCGGCGGATGAGGGGCAGGATGCTCTGTATATTCTGATCGTCCAAACAGAGAATTGCCGCGCCATAGAACGGCACTTTGTTGACGAACTCCGTGAAAGCCGCGCGAATCGCCTCGATGTCGGAGTAATGGTCGAGGTGTTCGCGGTCGATATTGGTGACGATCTCGAAGATCGGCGAAAGCTTGAGAAACGACCCATCACTCTCGTCGGATTCAACCACCAGAAAATCGCTTTTGCCGACGCGCGCATTGGATCCACCCATCGCCGCTGCTTTGCCGCCCACCACTACAGTGGGGTCCAGTCCGGCGTGGGTGAGGATGGCTGCGATCATCGAAGTCGTAGTGGTTTTGCCGTGGCTGCCTGCCACCGCGATTCCGTACTTCAGGCGCATCAACTCGGCGAGCAACTCACCGCGCGGAATCACGGGAATCTGCATGCGCCGCGCTTCCTGCACCTCAACATTCGATTCGTCGACAGCCGAGCTGACGACCAGCGCCTTGGCGCCTGTCACATTTTCGGCGCGATGCCCTTCGTCGATGCGAGCACCCAGTTTGGCCAGCCGCTCTGTGGTCGCGGACAGCTTCAGATCGGAGCCGGAGATCTCATAGCCGAGGTTCAGCAGCACCTCCGCGATGCCGCTCATCCCGATGCCCCCGATACCCGCGAAATGCAGGTGCTGTTGCGCAAAAAACATTTAATCTATTTATTGTTTCGGCTCGCGCCGCCCCTGTCAATTGCTTTTCCTGTGGTTTTCCCGTGGTTCCGCGCGGTTTCGACCAAAATCTCCGCGGCTCGCCGCGCCGCGCCGGGATGAGCCAGCAGTCTGGCTCGCTTGCCCATGGCAGAAAGCCGCTCGCGGTTGTAATACATCTCGTGCAAAATCTCGAAAAACTTTGGCCCATTCCAATCTTTATCGAGGATCAGCATAGCCGCTCCGGCGCGCTCAAAGGCCTGGGCGTTTTTCAGTTGGTGCTGATCCGCCGCGAAAGGAAACGGCACCAAAACGGAAGGCTTTCCCGCCGCCGCCAACTCCGACACTGTACCGCCGGATCGGCAAACCACCAGATCTGCTTGCGCGAACGCCTGGGGCATGTCGGAAATGAAAGGGCTCACTTCCCCGCAGATCCCCGCCGCCTGAAACTCCGCCGACAACTTTTCATACATCGGCAAGCCAGTCTGATGAATGAACCGCACCGGGATCTGCGCTTCCCGCAACAACGGCCAGACCTGCTGAGCCGCGCGGTTCAGCGTCTGCGAACCCTGACTGCCTCCGGTAATTAACACCGTGAATTCACTACTTTCCTTTTTCTCCGGAAGATCGAAAAACTCCTGCCTGACCGGGCGTCCCGTCACATCCGTTCTGCCTGGCGGAAAAAATCTCCGCGTCTCTTCAAAACTCAGCAAGGCGCGCGACACCCAGCGCGCGATGTGCCGGTTGGTAAACCCCGGAACCGCATTCGGCTCCATAATCACCAGCGGAACGCCTTTCACCAATGCCGCAAGCACTGGGGGACCAGCCACATAACCGCCCATACTGAAAACCGCCGCCGGCCGCCACTCACCGAAGCGGGAGATCTGCCCCGCTGTCTCCGACACCAGACGCCACAAACTCGAAACCCTGGTCATGAGGCCGAGATTTTTCAGACCCCCGACGCGAATCTTTTCGAGACGAAACCCCTCCGCCGGCACCAAACGGTTTTCCACGCCGCGCTCGGTACCTACGAACAAAACTTCGTGGCCCATCGCCACCACTTCACGCGCCACCGCGATCGCCGGGATCACATGGCCACCGGTCCCACCGCCCGCCATCACAAAAAGCAGCGGCTTGTCGCCATTCACCCCGCGTGCTCCGAAACGTTCAGCAAAATCCCCAACGACGCCAGAGTCACAAGCAGTGAACTGCCGCCAAAGCTGATCATCGGCAGCGGAATCCCCTTCGGCGGAACCATGCCCAACACGACGCTGATGTTGAAAAACGCCTGGATCACCAGCATCGACGTGACCCCGAGGGCGAGATAGCGCCCGAACTCATCCGGGATCAAAACCGTCGCTCGTATGCCGCGCCAGAGAACAATGAGAAACCCGATCATCACGGCAGCCGCCCCGAACAATCCGAACTCTTCACCGATCACGGCATAGATCATGTCCGTATGCGATTCCGGCAGGTAGAACAATTTCTGACGGCCCTGCATCAATCCCACGCCGATGGTGCCGCCCGAACCGACAGCGATCTTGGCTTGTTCAATCTGATAATTGGTATCCCGCGCTGTGATCGTTTTTTTCATCTGACCGCGTATCCAGCCGTGTTTGTCGAATTTATCGACCAGATGAAACTGCGGGTCGACGAAGCTGATCACGCGCGCGAGACGGTAAGGCTTAGCCGCCACTGCCGCGCAACAGGCGAGGACTGCAACCACGGCCGCTATGGCGATGTAACGCCGTTCGAGTCCGGCTACCAGAAACATAATGGCCGCGGTAGAGACCAGAACAATCGGCGTCCCGAGGTCAGCCACCACCACGGCAATCGTAATGAAACCGAGCGCGAGGATGGCAGGCAGCAGCGTGTACCGGCTATTGATGGCACGCGAGCGCTGAGCAATGAAATAGGCCAGAAAGAGCGCGATGGCAGGCTTGGCAAGTTCCGCAGGCTGTATGCCGCCCAGCATCGGAAAGCGAATCCACCGATGCTGGCGAGGATCGGCGAACCACGCGGCGACTAACAGGATCATGACGACTCCCATCAGCGTGAATGCAACCGCGGGTGTCTGCAGCCTTCGATAATGGAAGCGCTTAAAGAACATCAGCAGCGGCATGGCGACGAGGATCCACATCAACTGACGCACGGCGAAGTACCAGCTCGAGCCCATGCGAATGTCGGCCACCACGGAGGAAGCGCTGTAGACCATCACAGCTCCGAACAGCACCATCATCACGATGGTGGTGAACAGAATCCAGTCGGTTTTGAGTCTCTGCGCCACCGGTTACTTACCCAACACTTTCACTAAGTTCTTGAAGACTTCGCCACGATGTTCGTAACTGCGAAACTGATCGAAACTGGAGCACGCCGGCGCCAGAAGCACGGTGTCGCCTGGTTTTGCCTGCGCCCACGCATCGGCCACGGCTTGCTCGATGGTCCCGGCGTCAACCAACCTAACGGCGCCATTCAGATGCTCGCGAATTTTCGGCGCAGCCGCTCCAATCAACAACGCCGCATGAGCCTTCTGGTGTAAACGGTCGCGCAGCAGCGTGTAGTCACTGCCCTTGTCTTTGCCACCGAGAATGACCCAGAGTTTTCCGGCGAACGAATCGAGTGCCTTGGTAGTGGCGTCGACGCTGGTGGCTTTGGAATCGTTGTAAAACTTTACGCCGCGGATCTCGGCCACAAATTCCAGCCGGTGCTCCACCGCTTTGAAGGTTCGAACCGCCGCGCGAATCTGTTCGCGCTCAACGCCGGCAATCAGCGCCGTGGACGCAGCCGCCAACACGTTTTCCGCATTGTGCGAGCCCGGAATCGGAATCTCATCGAGGTCCATCAGCGGAGCATCGCCCAACCATGCCTTGCCTTCATGAAGATTCCGCTGGCTGAACCAATGTGTGTCGCCCGCCGTCAGCGCAGCGAAGGACCGGCACATTTCGTCATCCGCGTTGAGCACTGCGTGATCGGTCGCCTGCTGCGTGCGGAAAAGATTACCCTTGGCCGCGGCATATTTATCGAAGGTGCCGTGACGGTCCAGATGATTCTGGGTTATGTTCAGACACACGCCTACATGAGCGCGGAAGGTCCGGATCGTCTCCAGCTGAAAACTGGAAAGTTCCAGAACGTTCCATTGGCCGGAGCGGGACGTCGCAGCCATTGCGATGACCGGCGTCCCGATATTGCCTCCGACCTGAACCGCCTTACCCGCGCTCATCAGGATGTGCCCCACCAAAGAGGTCGTTGTAGTTTTACCGTTGGATCCCGTGATCCCGATTACGGGCCCTTGCAGATACGGCGCAGCCAGTTCCACTTCGCCGATCACGTCGACACCGCGGGCCCGCGCTTGTTCGAGCGGCGCCAGATCCGCCGGAACGCCGGGCGAAAGCACGATGCGCTCCCATGGCTCCGCGAAAAGCTCATCGGACTGCAGGCGGAAACCGGGCACGTCGTGCGGATTCAGATCCGTCGCTGTGACATCGTCGCCCCTGGCTCGTAAAAATTCCGCCGCGGCCCGACCCGATTTTTCCATTCCCACCACGAGAACTTTCATCTGAGTTTCAAAGTGGTCAGGGCAAACAGTGCCAGCACCAAGCCCGCAATCCAGAAACGCGCAATGATCTTCGATTCCTGCCACCCCAACGCCTCAAAATGGTGGTGGATGGGCGCCATGCGAAAGATGCGCTTCTTCCGCAGCTTGAAACTGCCCACCTGCAGGATTACGCTCAGTCCTTCGATGACGAACATGCCGCCGATGAAGATCAGCAGGATTTCCTGTTTGATCAGAACCGCGACCACTCCCATGGCGCCACCCAATGACAGCGAACCGACATCGCCCATAAAGATGTCCGCCGGATGCGCGTTCCACCAGAGGAAGCCGAGGCTGGCACCGGTCATGGAGCCGCAAAATATTGTGAGTTCGGCAGTTCTCGGGTTACGCGCCAATTGCAGGTAATTGGCGAACTCGCGATTGCCACTCGTATACGCCAAAACGGTGAGTGCTCCCGCGGAAATTACCATCAGCCCTATGGCCAGTCCGTCGAGACCATCGGTCAAATTGACGGCATTGCTCGCTCCCACCACCACGCACACGAAAAACAGATAGAACGGCAGAAACGCCAGCGGATAAGTCAGCGGATTCGACATAGCCGAATGAATCAGCAGATCCGGCTGAAACGATTTGATGAAGGGTATGTTCAGCGTCGTCGTGTAGGCGCTGTAATACTGCATCCAGGCGAGTATGGTGCAGACGATCGCCGCGACCAGCATCTGCAATCCAAATTTCTTACGCGCCGTAAGCCCCAGATTCCGTTTATTCTTGACCTTCGCGTAGTCATCTATAAATCCGATGACGCCAAACGCGACCAACGCGAAGAGCGCAATCCAGACATAGGGGTGCCGCAGATCCGCCCACAACAATGTGGGAATGACGATGCTGATGACGATCAGAACACCGCCCATGGTCGGAGTGCCGGCTTTTTTTAAGTGTGACTTGGGACCGTCTTCGCGAATGTGCTGGCCGATTTGAAATTCACGCAGTTTGCGGATGAGCCACGGACCGAGAGCGATACAGAGAAACAGTGAAGTGAGGCTCGCGAACATGGCGCGCGAGGTGACATAGCGGAAGACGCGGAAGGGCGTGACCGCCGGATAAAGTTGTTCGTAAAGAAGCCAGTAAAGCATATTGCGCGCGGATTCAGACCTTTGCCGCGGCCTCCTCGAAAGCGATGTCAATCGCCTTCTCTACCTGAACGCCACGCGAACCTTTGAAGAGGATCGCATCGCCCGGCCGGACGTAATTATGCAGGAACTCTCCTGCCTCCTGCGGAGTTTCGAAAAATAACGCGGCGCTGTCCGACAGTCCCGCTTTTATCGCCTCGCCAGCGATAAAGCGAGCAGCGCCGCGTATGCCAAAAACGGCATGAATACCCTGTTCCGCGGCGAATCGTCCTATGCCTCGGTGCAGGGTCTCGGCCTCTCGACCAAGTTCGAGCATCTCGCCCAGAACGGCGATATGCCGCCGGGCGGGCGTTCCCCGGAGGAGCTCGATCATCGAGCGCATCGCTTCAGGGTTCGCGTTGTAGCAATCGTTAATAATGGTGACGCCGGCGCGCTCGGTTAGTTCACCGCGCATCTTGCCTGGCGTGAGGGAGCGGACCGGATCCTGCAATCGCGCGGCATCGATCCCCATCGCGCGCCCCACTGCGATGGCCGCCAGTACATTACTGACACCATGCCGGCCGGCGAGAGGGGAATCGAATTTCACTCCCAGCGCCTCAAAGCACGCGCCGCCAGGATGCAACTCCAGATTCTCCGCCCTCACTTCCGCATCGGCCGCCAGGCCAAAATAAATCGTGCGGCCGGGATGCACATGCCCAAAAGCACGAACACGCGTGTCGTCCGCATTCAGCACGGCGATACCGGTCGAGGGTAATTCTTCGATCAATTCACGCTTCGCCTTCGCCACGCCTTCAATACCTTCATCGAAATATTCAGCATGTGCCCAGCCCACGTTAGTCACAACACCGATTTGCGGCTTCGCGATGCGGCACAACGCGCGAATTTCTTCGGCGTGGTTCATACCCATTTCGATCACAGCGGCACGGCAATCATCGGGCAGCCGGAGAAGCGAAAGCGGTACACCGAAATGATTGTTGTAGTTACCGATGGTCCGGCCGGTTTTAATGGCCGCACTCAGCAGCGCGGCGATCGCATCTTTGGTAGTGGTCTTGCCCGCGCTACCGGTGACACCCACCACAGTGCCGCCCCAATGCTCGCGCGCCCACGCGGACAGTGTCTGCAAAGCTTTGAGCGAGTCGGGAACCACCAATTGCGGGATATCGAGGGCGGCCGCCTGTTCGACGACGGCTACGGACGCGGCGCGTTCTACTGCCTGGCCCAGGTATTGGTGGCCGTCGTTGGTGGGGCCACGGAGCGCAAAGAAGCAATCTCCGGGATTGACGGTTCGGCTATCGATGCTCCAGCCGGAGACGCTGCCGTCCCGTGCCGGAGCTGTTGCCCCGATCGCCTGCGCAATAGCAGCCAGGGAGATCGTCATCTAGCTGCTTCCTTTTTATAACCGAAGGCACGAAGAGCTTCACGGGCTACTTCCCGATCGTCGAAATGAATGGTTTTATCCGCGAAGATCTGGTAGGTCTCGTGGCCCTTACCGGCCAGCAGCACAAAGTCGCCCGCGTGCGCTTCTTCCATCGCCTTACGAATCGCGGTTGCGCGGTCCGGCTCAATTATGGTTCGCGTGTCCGTGCGCCTGAGACCCACCAGCACGTCGTTCATGATCTGCAGAGGTTCTTCGGAGCGCGGGTTATCGCTGGTGAGAATCACCAGATCGCTCATCTCCCCCGCGATCTGTCCCATCAGCGGCCGTTTGGTTCGATCCCGATCTCCGCCGCATCCAAACAGAGTGATCACGCGTTTGGCTTCGAGCGACCTGGCCGCCTGAATCGCATTCTTCAGCGCATCGTCCGTATGCGAATAATCGACGACTACAGCAAAAGGCTGGCCTTCGTCGACGCGCTCAAAGCGGCCGGGCACACCGGTGCAAGCGGCAATTCCCTGGGCGATAGTCTCCGGAGCAAAGCCGTACGTGAACGCAACCCCGCAAGCGGCAAGGATGTTATAGACGTTGATCTTCCCGATCAGCGGAGAGCGAACCTCAAACCGGTTTCGCTCATGCACCACATCGAACTGCAGCCCGTTGAAGGTGGATTGAATATGTTGTGCGCGAATTGCCGAGCCGCTGCCCAGGCCATAGAGCAGAGTGCTGGTCGCCCCCGTTTTCAGCGCCGCCAGTTTCCGCCCCGCTTCATCATCGCGATTAATCACCGCAAACTGAGGCGGCGGCCCACCCGAGCCTGTGAACAACAGTTGCTTGGCAGCAAAATAATCTTCCATCGTGTGATGGAAGTCGAGGTGGTCGCGGGTGAAGTTCGTAAACACCGCTGTATGAAACTGCAGCGCATACACACGGCTCAACGCCAGCGCATGCGATGACACTTCCATAGTGGCAAATGCGGATGCGGTTCCGGCCAGCTCGACCAGTTCCGCAAACATGCGATGCAGGTCAACCGATTCGGGCGTGGTGTTCGGGGCGGGGAGCGTTTTGGAACCGAGGCGGTATTCGATGGTCCCGGCCAGCATGGTGGTTTGGCCCGCGGCGCGGCAGATCGAATCGACGAGATAACTCGTCGTCGTTTTGCCGTTCGTGCCCGTGATGCCCGTCAGATTCAATTTCTCGTCAAGCTTTCCGTAAAACGTTTTCGCCGCCAGCGCCAGCGCACGACGGCCATGCTCCACCTGAATCCAGGGGGCGCCGATACTCGCTGGTTCCGGCAGTTCGCTCACTACCCCGATTGCGCCCCGCTCGATGGCTTGCTGAGCGAACTCGCGGCCGTCTACCTTTGACCCTGGAAATGCAAAAAACAGATACCCCGGACGAATCCGGCGGGAATCGTAATCGAGTCCCGCGACCTCTACACGCGCAATTCGGGCCGGCACCTCAGACCTGAGCGACACCCCCGACAGCACCTCGGCCACCGTCATATGATCAGCGCGTGAACACGATTCGAATTCTTTCCCCCTGATGCAATGGACTACCCGGCAGAGGTAATTGCGCGCGCGCCACCCCACTGCCCTGAATCGTTACGTCGATTCCTTCGGCGGAAGATTCTTCCACCACGTCGCGCATCGACTTACCACGAAAATCCGGAACCGTCGGTTTACTCTCCGATGCCTCAATCGGCGCAGGTGGGGCAGGCGGTTTCGCCTGTCCTGTATTGGCTGGCCCAGCCGCCGGGATTTCATCCGGGTCTTTCACCGGCTTCATCTGGTCGGCCAACAACTGCTTCACAGTCGGATCGTCGTCCATGATGCTGGGCTCACCCAGATCCGCAATCGCGACATCGCCAAACTCACCGGGCTTTTCCTTACCGGGTTTCTTCACGGCGAGTTCTTCCGGAATATCTTTCGGCACGTCCAGCATGCGCAGAGCTTCGGTCATGATGGCCTTGAAAACCGGAGCTGCCGCATCGGCGCCCTGACCGTTTTCGCCCGATGTGTTGTGCACCGTCACCAGCACCACCAGAGCAGGATTCGTGACCGGCGCAAAGCCCAGAAACGAAGCATTGTAATTGTGCGTGTAGTGATGAGTCACCGCGTCGAAGATCTGCGCCGTTCCGGTCTTTCCGGCTGAGGTGTAACCGTCGAGGCGCGCATGCACGCGACCCGTGCCGCGCAACACCACGCCCTCCATAATCCCGCGCATTGTAATGGCGGTCTCAGGCTTGAGGATGCGCACTGGAGCCGGCACCGGTTCAGTCTTGTCCCCGCGTTTCAATACAATTCGGGGCTGCACGAGCATTCCGCCATTGGCGATGGTCGCGCCGAGACGAGCCAACTGGATCGAAGTAACGCTGACTTCCTGTCCCATGGAAATTGAGGCGAGCGACGTGGTGCCCCACTTATCCAGCGACCGAAGCTTACCAGAGGATTCGGCGGGCAGAGGAAGGCCGGTCTTCTGTCCGAATCCAAAGCGCCGGGCATACTCATACATGTTTTCGCGTCCGACCTTGGCGCCGATCATGATCGCGCCGATGTTGCTCGATTTCTCCAGCACTTCCGCCATCGTGATGGTGCCGTAGCCGTGATGCGATTCGTGGATGATGCGGCCCGGCAACTTCAACACACCGTTCCCCGTAGCGATCAGCGTGTCGGGACGAAGGGTCGTGGTCTCAAGCGCCGCGCTCAGCGTAACTACTTTGAACACAGACCCGGGCTCGAATGGGACCTGAGTGCCCAGATTGAAACGGGCGATGGGATCTTCACCCGGCGTGGGCGCGGAATTAGGATCGTAAGTCGGATAATTGGCCAGCGCCAGAATTTCACCCGAATACGGATTCATTACGATCGCCGTGCCGCTGCGCGCATGTTTGGCTTCGACTCCGGCTTTGAGTTCGCGCTCGGCTACGTACTGCATACGTTCGTCGATCGTCAACGTGAGCGTCTCGCCGGCCTGGGGCGCGGCATCCATGTGCGAATCGAGACCACGCCGCTTCACGTCCATCACGAGACGCTCGGAACCCGCATGGCCCGTCAGTTCTTTGTCGAGAGAACGCTCGATACCGGCCGCGCCTTCTTCACCGCGATAGACAGCGCCGAGCACGTGCGCCGCCGTTTCCGCTTTGGGATAGTGGCGCAGACTTTCCGTGTGGAACTGAACCCAATCGAGGTGCATCGCCTTCAGACGTTCAGTCTCAAAAGGATCGATTCGCCGCTTCACCCACATGAAGCCGCGGTGATTCGATTGCGACCACTGCAGACGGCTGTAGAGAACCTGCTGATCGAGGTTGAGTGTATTGCCGAGGACCTCGGTGGCCACCCGGATATTGGAAATCTGCTGAGGGTTTACCGAAACCGAATCCACCGGTACGCTGATCGCGAGCGGCTGTCCGTTGCGATCGAGAATGGTTCCGCGAGGTGCAGGGATGTCGACTTTGTTTTCCTGCTGAGAGCGCGCAATGTTGGAATATTTGACGTGCTGAGACACCTGGAGCGACACCAGGCGCGCCATGATGACTCCCGCCCACAGAAGCAAAACCGCAGCCAGTACCGTTAGCCGGTTGACCGCGGCCGATCGCCCCCACACTTCCACTTGATTCGCTCCTTAACGTGTACTGACGCCGGGAACAGCCGGGACTGAATCATCCTGAGAAAGCCCCTGAGAAAGCCGGTCTTCAGGAATCCGATTCCGGGCGAAGCTTCCATCGAGGTTGGACGAATCGAGATGAATCACCTGATCCGCCGCGGGACTGCCGAGGTTGCGCACCCGCGCCAGATCGTTCAGGCGTCCCGGGCTCAACAGACCCGCTTCTTTCACGTCCAGTTCGCGCTTTTCGTTGAGCAGTGACTGCCGTTCCTGTTTGAGGGATTCGAGCTTATATCCCGCCAGCACGCTGCCCACATGCGGCGTGATGATACTGGCGCCGAGCACCAGCAGCACGGCTGCCGCACCCATCGCCGACCAGCATTCTCCGCGCGCCGCCGGATCCGCCTGGCGAACGATCCGTGAATTGTCCACGCGCTTGGCGTAGAAGTAGATTCCATCGTTAGGCAGCGGGCGCAACAGAAAAGGATCTGCCGCCTGCACACGAACCGATTCGCGCCGTGATGCGGCGATCGCGATTGCGTCGCCCTTCCGGAAAAATGTTGCCAGCGTGGCCATGGTTTCGTTCGTCCTCGCTCTTACCCGTTACTCGTCTGCAGTTGCCATCCCGATTTCCAGCGCGCGCAATTTAGCACTGCGCGACGGTGGATTTTCCCAAACTTCCCGCTGGCTGGGAACCAAAGGTTTTTTGGTTAATATTCGCGCCCGCTTCTGACGCGCCAACTCGCGGAAACTCTCTTTTACCTTGCGGTCTTCGAGAGACATGAAGGAAATCACGACAGCCCGTCCGCCGTCTTTCAGCATGCGGGGCACAGCCGCCAGCAATGCATCGAGTTCCTCCGGCTCCCGGTTCACAACCATGCGCAGAGCCATAAAGGTACGAGTCGCAGGATGCATGGGTCCCGTCCGAGGCACGACCCGTCCCACTACATCCGCCAGATGTAATGTGCTCCGGATGGGCCGTGCTCGAACGATTGCTCCTGCTATTCTCCGCGCTCTCCTTTCTTCGCCGTGCTGGTAGATCCAGTCGGCGATGGCCTTCTCGGCACTGTAGTTCAGCAGTTCGGCCGCTGTTACGCCCTGACTCTGGTCCATTCGCATGTCCAGGGGCCCTTCTGCCTGAAATGAAAATCCGCGCACCGCGTCCGTCAGTTGATAACGGCTCACTCCCAGGTCGGCTATCAACCCGTCGAGCCCCGTGTGACGCAGTTCGGAAAAACTCTCGTTGCGATACTCGATCCGGTCCGCGAACTCCAGCGTGTTCGTCCTGGCCATCTCGAGCGACTGGGCATCCCTGTCGTTCGAAATCAGCCGGCCGCCCGCCGTCAGCAATGCCGCGATCGCTCGCGAATGACCGCCCAATCCCGCCGTGCAGTCTAAATAGACGCCGTCCGGCCGAATCGCCAGATATTCCAGGCTCTCGGCGAGCATAACCGGATAATGTTGCGCCATATCGCATTACTGCAGACCTGCCATTTCCATGACTTCCATATCCGATTCGCACGTCTCGGCCGCGGCTTCGCGACGCGCATCGGCAATTTCGTCAGTCATTACTTCCACATGGCCCGGTTTCACCACTCGGATGTGTAAACCTTTTCCATCGAGACCCAGAACCTTGCGGATCTCCGTATTAAAGAGGACCCGCCCCTGCCCGTCGATCTCGGAATCCGCACCCAGCCAATCCGCTGTAAACGCCAGATTCTTCGCCGCCGTCGGATTGGCCCGAAATCCAGCCAGCAACTTCTCGTTCGCGCGCCACGTCGCAATTGTGTATATTTGAGCGATGCGGCGATCAAGACTCGTCACGAACAATTTGTCAGCCTTTAACTCATTGAAATACTTGAGGAATGCCGCAGGCACCTTCAGACGGCCCTTCTCGTCCAGCTTCCCGGGATATAAGCCACGGGGAGGCTCGACTGGGGAAAGAACCGAATCTGATGAATTGTCATCCACGTGATTCCCACTTCTGTACCACTTTTGGCCACCGACACTAGGGATTGTGGCACGACTCAGATCGGGTTGCAAGAAGAATATGAGCCAAGCTCTGGTATTTGTTGCAGTTACGCACCTACTACACGTTCATACCCCAGGCCGATAGACCACAATTAGCCGGAAATATGGCGAAGCAGAGGCGAAAGTAGCTCCTTCGTACACAGGGTCTGACACCTTTCGCCCCATCCCGACGCTTATAGAACTGAGGCGACCAAGTGCGAATCATCTGCGTTGACTGTCCGGTTTGCGGCCAGCTGAATCAAATACCGGGATCGGATATCGAATTGCTCGACATCCCGGGCGGCAGTAATCGGGAGTGTTTCTCCTGTGGCGGCGACCTGGACTTTTCGCGGGCACGGATCGAGAATTACCAGCAATCCCTGAGTGCCTGACCGCGTCGAAGCGAGCGGGACGAAAGACCCGCGCGGCCCGGGATGCGGTGATCGCGAATCTACGCAGCGCGTTCGATAATTCGGGCGTCGAACTGGCCTGAATCTTCCGTATATTGCTCCCTTTCCTGTATACTGCTCGGCGAGGCTATTTCACCTACCATGAATCGACTTTCCCTGTTGTTCATTGCCATTACGGCCACGTGCGTTTTACAGGCTCAGAGTCCCGCTCCTCTTGCGGCCGACCTTAAAACTCAATACACGGATATCAAGAATCTGATTACGAAAGCCGCTGAGAAGATGACCGACGACGGTTATGCCTTCCAGCCGACTGCGCCGGAACGTAACTTCGGTGGATGGGTAGCCCACGTGGCCGACTCCGAAATGCGCATCTGCTCCACGATCGCGGGCGCGGCGAAGAACATCAACGCCGGTCAGAAGACCACCAAGGCTGATTTAGTCGCTGCGTTGAAACAGGGCTTCGATGCCTGCGATGCCGTTTACGACTCGACCACGGATGCCAATCTGAACGATGCTGTGACGTTAGGCCGCGGCGGACCGCGTTCGCGCGCTGCGCTGCTGATTGCCGACATCGCGCATAGCAACGAATGCTACGGAACCATGGCTGTCTATCTTCGGTTGAAAGAACTGGTCCCGCCGTCGAGCGAAGGCCGGGGCGGTCGCGGTCGGGGTGGGCCTCCGCCGGCTGGCGGAGCCGGTCGCGCCCAGTAATCGGGTTCAACGATCGAAACCCGTTTGGCAAAAGTTTAATAAAAATCAGCACCGCGCCCTCTCGACAGTTCAGGAGGGGGCGCGAGGCCCTGTACTTCCCGCGCCTGCTACCATAGTCATAACCCCCTTGAAAGTCGGATTTGTAAGTCTCGGTTGCCCCAAAAATCTCGTCGACAGCGAAGTCATGATGGGCCAGCTCGCTGCGCGCGGGCATGAACTCACCACGCATCCCGACCAGGCCGACGTCCTTGTCGTAAATACCTGCAGCTTTATCGATCCCGCCAAGAAGGAGTCCATCGACACGATTCTGGAAATGGCGGAGTACAAGAAGGTCGGCCGCGCTAAACGGCTGGTTGTGGCCGGGTGTCTGGTGGAGCGTTACCGGGGCGATATCACCAAAGACATGCCCGAAGTCGACGCCGTCATCGGGACCAACGAAATCGAGAGCATTGTCGCGGTCTGCGAGGGCATCAATGAGCCTGCCGCCCCCGACAGCGGCCTCTATCTTTATCACGATCTGACGCCTCGCGTTCTCGCGACGCCCCGCCACTTTGCCTATCTCAAAATCGCCGAGGGCTGCGATCACCCGTGCACTTTCTGCGTGATTCCGCAGTATCGCGGCAAGTTTCGCAGCCGGCGTTTCGAATCGGTCGTCTCCGAAGCCACGCGTTTGTTCTCTCAAGGTGTCCGCGAGATCAACCTGATCGGCCAGGACACCACTTGCTACGGCGAAGATCTGGGACTCAAAGACGGACTGGCACAACTCCTCGCCCGGCTCGCGACAATTGAGACGCCGCAAACCAAGTGGGTTCGCTTCCTTTACGCTTATCCGAATCGCGTCACGCAAAAACTGCTCGACACCATCGCCGAGCACGCGGCACTCGTTAAATATATCGATATTCCGCTGCAGCACGCCAGCGCTCCGGTTCTGAAACGGATGAAGCGCGGAGCTTCGGGCGACATCTTCCTTAAGCTGCTCGAGCGCATACGCAACACGATTCCGGGCGTGGCAATTCGTACGAGTTTCATCGCCGGTTTTCCTGGCGAAACCGAAGAAGATTTCAACACACTCTGCGACTTCGTGCAGGCTGCCCAACTCGACCGCCTCGGGGTATTTTCATATTCTGACGAAGATACGAGCGGTAGTTTCGCGCTCGACGGCAAAGTGGATGCGAAGACCATCGAACGCCGCAAGCGCCGCCTTATGGCGATCCAGAAGAAGATTTCGCGCGCCAAGAATAAACTGATGCCGGGCCGAGAAGTTCCGGTGCTTGTCGAAGGACCCTCGCCTGAAACCGATCTGCTCTGGCAGGCGCGCCTGTCGACGCAGGCGCCCGAGATCGACGGCCATGTTTTGATCAACGATGTGGAAGGTGCGCCGCCTGCTGCCGGACAGATTCGCCTGCTGCGCATCACCGAAGCGCACGACTACGACCTGCTCGGAACGCTGCTCGATTCCACTGAGGGAACTACTATTCCCCTCCCTGTCGGACCAGGCCTGATTAACATCGCGCCCGCCAGTTTCGTAATTCCAGACCAAATTCCCGCAAGGTGAAACATGAAGTGCCCGATCTGCAAAAGACCGGTGAAATTAAGCGATCCGGATGCTCCTTTCTGCAGCAGACGCTGCCGCGAAGTCGATCTCGACAATTGGGCCACGGGGAAGTATGTGATCTCGACGCCAGCCGAACAGCTTCGCGATCCGGAGTCTGACGAAATGTCGGATGAAGACTAAGCCTGATTTAAACAAGGCCGTCAGAGTTAACGCCGCGGCGAGCTGGAGCCCGGCGTGGATGTTCGCTACCTGGTTCGGCTGCGGCTTCTCTCCCCAGGCGCCTGGTACCGTCGGCTCGCTGGCCGCCGTTCTCATTGCCTTTCCGCTTATTCACCTCGGCTTTGGCCGCTGGCACTTTCTGCTGCTTTCGCTCGTTTTGCTTTATCCCGGGATCCGCGCGGCTGACGTGGTAGCCCGCGAATCGGGACGAAAAGACCCGCAGATCGTAGTTGTCGACGAAGTTCTGGGGCAGTGGCTTACCCTGGCGGGGGCCATGCGGATGAACTGGCTGTCGCTCCTGATCGGCTTCGGGCTCTTTCGTTTGTTCGACATCTGGAAGCCTCCGCCGATCCGCCGCATCGAACGGGTGCCCGGTGGTTCCGGTATTGTCCTCGACGATATGATGGCCGGCGTTTATGGCGCGCTTGTCTTATTTCTAATGGGATGGTTCAATCTCTATTAGCTCCTCTCTCTCAACCCAATGGCACTTGCAAAAAACGACAAACCCCGGATTTCCCAGGTACAGCCCGAAGCTGCAATCACGGGCGGTGAATTGTATATCCGTGGCGAAAGGCTGGCTCCGTTCGATCGGCCGCAGGTAACCATCGGCGACGTAGCCGCCCCGGTCGTGATCGGATCGAACTCTTTGGTGATCGTGAAAGTTCCAGAAGGCGCTTCTGCCGGAGATCTGGTGGTCGGCAGCGGAACTCAAATGAGCGAGAGCTGGACCTGCGACATCGGCCTGCAGATCGCCGAGAATCTTCACCCCGTCGCCAGCCCCGCCGTGGATGCACTGGGCAATATCTATACGACCTTCAGTGGCTCGCGCGGTCAAAAAGTTCCGGTCGCGGTTTACCGCATCGATCTCAATTTCAAGATGACGCCGTTCATCAGCGATCTGATGAATGCCACCAGCATGGCTGTCGGGCGCGATGAGAACATCTACATTTCGAGCCGTTTCGATGGCGTGGTGTATCAGGCTTCGCCCAGCGGCAACATGTCGGTCTTCGTCGAAGGCATGGGCGTGGCTACCGGAATTGTTTTCGACGACGAGAACAACCTTTACGTGGGCGATCGCAGCGGGACCATTTTCAAGATCAGCCCGAACCGGCAGATCTTCGTCTATGCCACGCTGGAGCCTTCCATCTCCGCTTATCACCTGGCGTGGGGAGGACCGGATAGGCATCTCTATGTAAGTGGACCCACTACTTCGAGCTTCGACACTATATATCGAATCACTGACAACGGCGATGTCGAAACGTTTTATCGTGGTCTGGGCCGTCCACAGGGCATGGCATTCGACGCCGAAGGCAATCTTTATTCGGCCGCGTCTTATATGGGCCACAAGGGCATTGTCCGTATTCGACCCGACCGTTCCATCGACCACTTCGTTTCCGGCCCCGGCATCGTGGGTCTTGCCTTCACGCCTTCGCGCGCCATGATTGTGGCGACTACTAACGCCATCTTCCGTGTGGACGTGGGTGTCCGCGGAGCATGGCTTGCCTGACAGGTTCGTGTGAACGCCGAAATCGTAGCCGTCGGGTCCGAGATGTTAACTCCGGCCCGCGTCGATACCAATTCGCTTTATCTGACGGAGCAACTCAACAACCTCGGAGTCGAGGTGGTCGCGAAACACGTCATCGGTGACGACCGTGACCGGCTGGCCGAATCTTTGCGCCGGGCTTTGTCGTCGTCCACTTTCGTCATCGTGTCCGGCGGACTTGGCCCCACCGAAGACGACGTGACTCGCGATGCCGTGGCTCTGGCGCTCGACCGCCGCCAGCTTTTTAACGAAGAAATCAATCAATCGCTCGAACAGCGCTTTCGTTCCATGAACCGCATCATGCCGGAGATTAACCGGCGGCAAGCCATGGTGATCGAAGGGGCGCACATTCTTCCCAACGATCGCGGCACGGCGCCTGGACAATGGATCGAAGAACGGGGCCAGGTGATCATGATCCTGCCCGGTCCTCCGCACGAATTGAAGGCCATGTTCACCCGCCAGTGCCTGCCGCGACTGGTGCGCATCGTTCCCCCGCTGGTCATCCGCACTCTGGAACTGCGCATTTCGGGCATGTCGGAGTCTGAACTCGACCAGGCTATCGCGCCCATTTACAAGCCTTACGACAACCCCGTCACCACCGTACTGGCCCACAACGGTGACATGCAGGTGCATCTGCGCGCCCGCTGCGCCTCGGAAGCCGAAGCTATGGCGCTGCTCGCCACAGTCGGAGGCCAGATCGATGTGGTGCTGGGCGACCGGATCTATTCGCGCAACGGCGATCCGCTCGAAGCGGTTATCGGAAAGAAGCTGGCGGCCTCCAACGCTACTTTGGTTGTGGCCGAAAGCGCCACGGGTGGTGGTCTGGCTGACCGCATTTCCAGTGTGCCGGGTAGTTCAGCTTATTTCCTCGGCGGCTTTGTCACCTACTCGCGGCGGATGAAGATGGAACAACTCGGAGTGCCTGCGGAAATCATCGATGAATTTGGCATAGTCAGTAGCCAGACTGCGGAAGCCATGGCGCTGGGTGCGCGGCGCCGGACCGGAGCCACCTGGGCCCTCGCGGTAACTGGAAATGCCGGGCCAACCATCGATGGCCCAGCGGGTGCTAAAAATGCGGCCCCGGTCGGCATGATTTACGTCGCGTTGAGCGGACCCACCGGCGTCGTCTCATCACATCGTCAGTGGCCTACGGCTGATCGAACGCGCGTGCGCGCCTTCGCGTCGCAGATGGCGCTCGATCTTTTACTGCGGAATCTGAACCGCTAGCGCACGGACCGCATCCAGACACAGCACGGCTGCGTGTTTCGATTCATTCGAAAGTCCGCCGACCGCCTGTTCCACGTCAGCCGCGGTCAGCGACGCCAGTTCCTGCCGGTTGCGCCCGGCAACTAATTCCGTTAGCGCCGACCCTGCGGCAATCGAAGCCGTACAGCCCCGGACTTTGAAACGCACCTCACCGATTCGACCATCGGTTACGAGGGCTGTAAGCCGCAGGATATCTCCGCAAATCGGATTCGACACCTCCACCAGGACGGCGGGAGGCGGGAGTTCGCCGACGTTGCGGGGATTGCGGAAATGGTCAATTAACGCAGGGCTCAGGTTGGTGTTAGTGTATCTGATGAACATGAAAATCTGTCAAGGGATCACCGCGGCCATGCTGCTCGCGGGTCTGGCGCTCTCGCAGCCGCCCAGCACGTTCAAAGTTCGCCTCAGCCCCGTCGCCAGCGACGCAACCATGCGGGCTACCGTGGCGGGTGCAGGCTCCGCATCGGCAACGCTCAACGGGGCAAGACTCACCATTACCGGCTCTTTCGAAGGGCTCAAATCCGCCGCGACCATTGCGCAGATCCATAGCGGAGTAGCCACCGGGGTTCGTGGGCCATCCATCCTGGACCTTACGGTTTCGAAAGCCGGGGCGGGAACTTCGGGCACGATCAGCGGAAGCTTTGAACTAACGCCGGCTCAGGCCACCAGCCTGCGCAGGGGTCAACTCTACATTCAGATTCACAGCGAAAAAGCTCCGGACGGCAATCTCTGGGGCTGGCTGCTGCCGTAAGGACAAAATTCCATGCTGAAACGACAGGCACTTACTTTCTCCGCTTTTCTGATCGGCAGCGCCATTGCGGCTAACGCTCAATTTACGGCGGACCAGGCGTCAGCGGGACGCGCATCCTACCTGACCAACTGCTCAACATGCCACCTTCCCAGCCTGGCTGGCCGCAACGAAGCGCCGCAACTCGCCGGAACCGGTTTCATGGGCGTTTGGGGAGCGCGCACTACGCGCGATCTGATCTCATTCATTGAGACCACTATGCCTCCTACCTCGGCGGGCAGCCTCGGAGAACAGAATTACGTCAACATCGCGGCTTATCTGCTGCAAGCCAACGGTGCCAAACCAGGCGCGCAGGCTTTGACCGCAAACACCCCCGTCGCACTGCGATCCGTGGCCACCGGCCTGGCGCCACCGGCTACGGCAGGGGCGGCAGACGAAGCGCCGGCTGCTGCCAGCCGCAGCGTTGCAGGGAAACCGCGCGGTCTTACTCTGGAAGGCCAGATCAGGAACTATACGCCCGTGACCGACGCCATGCTGAAGAATCCGGATCCAGCCGACTGGCTGATGATCCGGCGCAACTATCAGGCATGGAGCTACAGCCCGCTGTCACAGATCACGACCGGCAATGCCAAAAACCTGCAGCTCGTCTGGTCATGGGCGATGAACGAAACCGGCGCCAATGAAACGACTCCCGCCATCCACAACGGCATCATGTTCCTCAACAACACGAGCAACTATATTCAGGCTCTGGATGCGAAGACAGGTGAACTGATCTGGGAGAACCAGGTGGGTCCGACGGTCGGCCTCGGCGGCACCGTTGCCATGCGCAACCTCGCGCTCTATGACGACAAAGTGATAGTCGCCACCACGGACGCCCGCATGGTGGCACTCGATGCTCGTACCGGCAAGGTAGTCTGGGACACTCCGATCTCGACGAAGACCAAAGACTTCACCGAAACCAGCGGCCCCATCGTAGTCAACGGGAAGGTAATCGAGGGTCTGGCAGGTTGCACCCTATATCGCGAAGAGAACTGCTACATCAGCGCTTACGACGTTCAAACCGGCAAACAGCTTTGGCGCTTCAACACCGTAGCCAGAGAAGATCAGCCGGGCGGAGACACCTGGGGCAAGCTGACCAACATGTTCCGCGCCGGCGGAGACGCCTGGATCACCGGCAGTTACGATCCCGATCTCAACCTGACGTACTGGGGCGTCGCGCAAGCTAAACCATGGATGCGCGCCAGCCGCGGCACCGGAGACAAAGCGCTCTACTCCAGTTCGACGCTGGCCCTTAATCCCGATACCGGCAAACTGGCATGGCATTTCCAACACGTGCCCGGCGAATCGCTCGATCTCGATGTGGTCTTCGAACGCGTACTGGTAGACGAAGGTCCACAGAAGCTGCTCTTCACCATCGGCAAAGACGGCATCCTCTGGAAGCTGGATCGCAGGACCGGCAAATTCCTTGACCTGAAGGAAACCATCTTCCAGAACGTTTTCGACAACATTGACCGCAAGACCGGCGAAGTGCACTACCGCAACGACATCGTGGAACAGAGCACCGAGCAGTGGGTCCAGGGTTGCCCTTCGACCGAAGGTGGCCACAACTGGCAGGCGATGAGCTACCACCCCGGCACCAATGAGTTGATTATTCCGTTGAGTCAGAGCTGTCTCGAGATGTATGGGCGCGTGACCGAAATGAAAGAGGGTTCAGGCGGCACCAACGCTCTGCGGCGCTTTTATGAAATGCCGGGCACCAACGGCAACATCGGCAAACTGGCCGCTTACGACGTGAAGACCATGAAGGAACTCTGGAAGATCGAGCAGCGCGCACCGTTCCTGACGTCCGTACTTTCCACCGCCGGCGGCGTCGCTTTCGTCGGCGATCTCGACCGCAGCTTCAAGGCGGTAGATGTCAAGACCGGCGCTATTGTGTGGAAAACACGCCTCGGAACCTCAGTACAGGGCTTCCCGGTTTCGTTCAGCGTCGACGGAAAACAGTACATCGCTGTGACCACGGGTCTCGGCGGAGGCAGTCCCCGCCAGGTGCCATCGACAATCGCTCCGGAGCTTCGGCCCCCGGCCAACGGCAACGCAGTGTACGTTTTCGCCCTTCCATAAGCCTGATCCGGCCATTCGGAACCGTCAACGGCTGGCTGGCGTCTATCGAAACATGCGGATCCCAATGGTCGGAGCTCGCTTCTCGAGCACAGTTTCCTCAAGGTTTTTTGGCTTGCTCATAGCGTTTTGCCTTCCGTTTGGGATCGCTTTCGGTAGCGACAGCCTACCGAACTTTCATCAGGTCGACGACCACGTTTTCCGCGGCGCTCAGCCCACGCCCGATGGATTCGCCAGTCTGGCAAAGATGGGGATTAAGACAGTTCTCGATTTGCGCGGACCGGAGCACTCCGAAGCCGATGAGAAGCGCATTGTGGAAGCGGACGGTATGCGCTATATCAGCATTCCGATGCGCGGCATGGCATCGCCTTCCGATGAGCAGATTTCAAAAGCCCTGGCGCTGATGAATGACGCCGCCGCGAGTCCGGTCTTCGTGCACTGCAAACGAGGCGCGGACCGCACCGGCGCCGCCGTCGCATGCTACCGGATTCAGCACGATCGCTGGGACTCCATAAAAGCGCTCAGCGAGGCTCGGGCGTTAGGCATGAGCTGGTTCCAGGTCGCGTTGCAACACTACGTCAGCGCGTTCGCGCGGAACACGCCGGCAATTCCGGCGCTGATCACGCCTGCGGTTGCGGGTCAATAGGCCGCCAGGCGCGTCTATTAACCGGCGCGGGAGCTTCGATTTTCTGCCGACGGAACTCGCTGGCTTTGGCTTCAATGACCCCCAATTTGGTATTGCGATAAACGAGGATGTAATCAGCGGTAAGAGATTTTCCGCGACGCCCGCCGGAGCCTTCCAGACGTCCGGGCGCGATCGGGTATTCACGGCGGACACGGCTGCCTTCGACAACACCCCATCCCGCCGCTTTCAAAGCGGGACGATGTGTTCAGCTCTGGTCTCGGCTTCGTTCATGGGCTTAAAGGGCAGCGTTGCCGCACTTCATGCGGCTTCACGAATCTCTATATCGATCCGCTTACCGATCGCTGAGAACGCGGCCTCAAGCTGCTCGATTCTCGTGCTGTATCCCAGATCGAATAGTCGATCGATATTTCCTTTCGAAGTGCCCAAACGCCGGGCTAACTCAGCTTTGCGAACGCCGGAAGCAAGAAAAGCCCGATAAAGTTCAGCTTTCGCTGCCGCCAGCGCGGGAAGCGGGACAGTCCGGTACTTCTTGCCGGGATGCTTCTTTGGCGGCAGCAAGGGTTCTCCGCTTGCGATGTAGTCTGAAATCATTGAGGCGAGGAAGTCTACGGCCGTTTCCATGGCTTCGGCTTCGGATTCGCCCTGTGTAACACCATGGCCGAGATCTCGCAGAATCGGACACCGGTCCAGCGGGCATTGCCGACACTGCCGAAACGCCATTGGGCGCCCGCGACAGGCGGTTCGTAAAAACGGCGGCCGTTACCGGCGCATTCGAGCACGCTTACCAGCTCCGCACGGGGAAACGTTTGCAGATCGGGCAATGTCAGCGAGAGCGGACGGTCCACCAGCCCCTTCACTTCAAGCTTCCATTCCGGGAGCTTAACCTGCGGAATCGCCGTATGACAGCGAACGAAGAAGTGCTCCACCGGAGTGATCTCGTCAACGAAATCTTCGACGGGCATTTCCAGATCTTTGGGCGCGGGCGAGAGGGTAATCAGGCCATCGGGAGATTGGGCTGCAATGTCCCTGTGCGATAGCAGAGCCGCGGCGCCGCCAAGAAAAAGACCACGCTCGATAAGGCCTCGTCGCGTGAGATTCATGACTCACTAATCGCCGCCGACGACCGTCTTCCTGCGCTTCGTCTCACTGAGCTTCGGCGGATCAGGGAAATAAAGGGTCGATCAGGCCTGCTGTTCGACTGGCCCTTCGACTCCGACGCGAGGCGCTTTTTCCGGCGCTTCGATCATGTAACCGATACCGCGTACCGTATGAATCAGCTTCAGCGGAAAACGGTCATCGATCTTGCTGCGGAGATGCCGGATGTAGACGTCGACGATGTTGGTCAGGCCGTCATAATCCATGTCCCAGACATGCTCGACAATCATGGTGCGGCTCAAAGGCCGTCCCTTGTTGCGCATCATGTATTCGAGAATGCCGAATTCTTTAGGAGCCAGTTCTATGGCGTCGACGCCGCGGACTACCTTGCGGCGGGCACAGTCGAGCACCAGATCGTCCACCTGAAGGCGTTCCGGGGCCGGTTGGCCGCGGCGCAACAACGCGCGCACGCGCGCCAGCAGTTCGACAAAAGCAAAAGGCTTGGTGAGGTAATCGTCAGCGCCGGTTTCAAGACCTTTGACGCGGTCGTCAAGCTGGCCGCGAGCGCTTAGGATCAATACCGGCGGCCCGGTACGGCGGCTGCGAATTCGTTCCAGAACCTTGAGACCGTCCATGTCAGGCAACATGAGGTCAAGAATGACCAGGTCGTAGTCAGTCTCCTGGGTAAAGGAAAGGGCCGTGGCGCCGTCCGGCGCAACGTCCACAGCGTATCCCGCGCCCTGGAGACCGCGGCCCAGAAAATCCGCAATTTTTTTCTCGTCTTCAACAACGAGGATTCGCATCTCCCCACAAGGTTACATCAGCGGCCGATTCGTTACATTCATCTCCTACTTTCCCCATCTGTTACATTTTTTGGTACGGCTTTCACTTTCATCAGGAACGCGTTTGCAGGCGGAGTTGTGCTGGTGGCGCTCGCCTTGGCCCAGAAAACACCCGTTCCCAAACCCCTCCCTCCGGCATTCGACGAAGCCAACTGGGTCCTGTCGTTCTCCGATCAATTCGAGGGGGGCGAACTTGATCTTGCCAAATGGACTCCCCACGATCTCGCCGGCAGGAAGGCGTATTCCGCGGATGCCGTTCAGATCGCAGGCGGGCAATTACAAATTGCCGCCCTGCCCGGAATCGTCACGACCTACGGGAAATTCGCTCAGAAGTTTGGCCGAATCGAGGTCCGTTACCGGCTCTCAGGTGCACTCGGTGGACACGTTTCCCTCCGACTTCTACCCATTCCTTCAGGCAGGTTGCCTGGGATTGAAGCCGTGTATGCGGGCGGCAACCTGACCCTTGAAAATCATTGGGGAACAGAACAAACCGAACGAACCTACGGCGACGCGGTGCCTTCCCCGGACTTCTATGCCGGCTTCCACACCGTCACGATCGAATGGGAGCGTGATCACATCTCGTGGTTTATCGACAACAAAGAGAAGATGCGCTCGATGGATGGGGTTCCGCAACAGCCGCTTTATCTGACGCTGGACGCAGAAGGAAATGTCCAGTCCGTGCTCAATGTGGAGTACGTGCGCGTCTACCGGCGCAAATAAGGTCTCTCCCCCGGAACTAGTGTCGATTAAAATCATGATGCGGACGAACTCGAATCTCGGAACGGGACGAAAATGGCCAAATCAACGAAAAAGATCGGCATCTTAACAGGCGGCGGCGATGTGCCGGGCCTGAATTCAGTGATCAAGACTGTGGTCTACCGGGCTGCGGCAAACGGCATCGGAGTGACCGGAATCCGGCGCGGCTGGGAAGGTTTAACCCACGTTAATTTCGACGACCCGGCGAGTGTTGCCCGCTATGTGATTCCGCTGGATCGACAGAACACCCGGACGATTGATCGCACGGGAGGCACCTGGCTGCATAGTTCCCGCACTAACCCCCTGAAAATGAAGAAAGTGCCTGCGTTCCTGGCGGGTGAGACATTCACCGCTTCGGAGAATGTCAAAGGGGGCGTGAAATCCACCGCCTACGACATGACGCCCCGTGTATTGAAGAATATCGAAAAGTTGGAACTGGATTATCTGGTAGCCATCGGCGGCGACGACACCTTGAGCTACGCCGCGCACCTCGATCGCCAGGGCGTCAAAGTGATTTCCGTGCCGAAGACCATGGACAACGATGTGCGGAATACCGAATACTGCATTGGATTCTCCACAGCCGTCACCCGCGCCTCTGACGCAATCGAACGCCAGCGAACCACCGTGGCGTCCCATGAGCGCATCGGCGTATTTCGCGTGTTTGGACGCGATGCCGGGTACACTTCCCTCTACACCGCCTACGTGACTTCCATCCGCTGCTGCATCCCCGAATATCAGGTCGATGTGGAACACCTGATCGACCTGCTGCTCGAAGATAAGAAGACCAATCCGTCCAGCTATGCGCTCGTGGTTTTATCGGAGGGCGCCTCCTTGAAGGGATACGAGATTAAGGAATACGGTGAGGCCGACGCGTTCGGGCACCGCAAGAAAGCCAATGTGGCGGAAGACCTGAGCGATGCGATAAAAAGACGATCCGGCGACGAGACCGTCGTCAGCGATCTCACCTACGATCTGCGGGGGGGACCGCCCGATTTCGTCGACAAAATGGTGGCAACAACATTCGGCGGCATGGCTGTTGACCTGATTGGAGAAGGCAAGCACGGCCTGATGACCGCAATCAGCCATGGTTGTTACGCGGCCGTCCCCATTCCCGATCCGAAACTGGGTCCGCGCAAACTCGACGTCGAGAAAATGTATTCGACCGATCGCTACCGGCCCACCTATTCAGGCAAGCTGGGATTGCCGGTCTTTCTGACGCATGCATGAACTTCCCGAGGTTCTGGGCGCGCCGGTCAAAGGTGCCGAACAAGGCGATGCGGGATAAAGCGATGCCGGATAAAGCGGAAGCATTGACTCCGCAATTGCAGGACGAAATCCGCCGCAGTTTCGACCGGGCGGCGTCCGATGAGCAGCACTTTCCTGCCACAATAGACCCTCGGATTCAGCACGTCCAAATAATCTTAAAGTTTTTCGGCCCTCTCGCCGATAAGAAAGTACTCGATGTTGGATGCGGTAAAGGCCGCTTCGCCCGGGTGCTGAAGGAGCGGCATCCGGACGCGGAAATCTGGGGACTGGACATTTCGGAGGAGATGCTTCGGTTCGTGCCGGCCGGAGTTCAGACAAAGGCTGGTCCAATGACCGATCTGCCCTTCGCCGCATCCAGTTTCGATTGTGTTTACGCCACCGAATCCCTGGAACATGCCGTTGAAATCGAACTCGCCGTATCCGAAATGTGCCGGGTTCTCAAACCCGGAGGCAAGCTCGTCATCATCGATAAAAACGTCGAACATTGGGGAAAACTGGAAACACCCTCGTGGGAAAAGTGGTTTCGCCGTGACGAACTCGAAAAACTCCTGGCGCGAGACTGCACGAAAGTCTGGAGCGAGTACCTTTCCTATTGGGAAGACGTCAAACCGGATGGCCTTTTTCTTGCCTGGTTTGCGCTGAAATAGTTGTGAAGAGGAAATGACCCCGGCCCAATGTTTGAGCGACGAGATCAACGGAGGCGTTGTTCAGTCGGAAATCGAAGGAGGGGTGTTCCTCTTCGATCTGGAACCGGGAACCCGTCTCGAAGTGGAGACTCATCATCACCGGTATTTTCTGTTAAATCTGGGTGAAGGCAGGATGGAAATCTCCGGCCACCCGGATTACTGCCCGGAACCGACGCAAGTTGACGTTCTGGGTTCGAGCTGGGGAGGCACCCTTCTGAAGTCGAGATACGTCGGCCGGGGTATGCGACTCGAGTTCCGGCACCCCTCGCGGGACCGGGTGGTCACTTCCCCGATCACCGATGTGCGGCAAATCGGCTAGGCATAAAACGATTTCACGTGAAAATATTTTCTGCTTTCGATGTCGGCCTGAGTCGTCAAAGCTGAACAAATTACTTCTCAGCAATCGCCTCGGCGACTACGCCCAATAACTGACGCGCCAACATAGCCTGAATCATCTCCTCAAGCTGCGTCACATCAACCAATCAAGCTGCGTCACATCAACCAATCCACCCCGGAAGGCTTCATCTGCAGCTTCAAGAGCTTCGTAGTAGGGATTTTTGTTTTCAGATATCTGATCTGGAATCGAATGTTTACCGGGCAAAACATATCCAAGTCCACAGCAAAGCACGAAATAGGAGGCTGCCCGCGATGTTCGGCCATTTCCATCAGTGAACGGGTGAATCCAATTCAGCCGCCACAACAAATAAGCGGAAAGATGCACGGGCGACCTTTTCCCGTTCCAGTTTTCATTTACATAATCACAAAGATCTTCGATCAACTCTGGTACTCGGTATGCGCCGACCGGCTGGTGCTTACTTCCCCCGATCTTGATATCAGCGGGCCTGAAATTGCCAGCATACGCGCTGATCCCCTCAAGGGCAAACCTGTGGAGATGTAGAAGATGTTAAGGTCGGAAGCGAAACGGCCTATCGGGATCCTGGTAGTACTCGATAAGCTCAACGACCGCGTCAAACTGCCGGAGACCGTTTAGCGCCTCCTGCTCCGCCAGGCGATCAGGGTCAGTGATCAACTCGGCTTCGCGGGCCAGACTATGACGCGTGTCATCTCCGTTCAACTATGCAGGGCTCGCTTCTTCAGGATTTCTGCCTGCTTATCGATCGTCTCCCGCGTTATGCGGGGATTCTCGATGCGAGTATTGCCGTAAGCAAAGCTCCGCCGCTGCTGCTCCCGTTCAGCCGGTGAAAAATCTCTCAGGCGAGCAGCATCAATCAATTTCTGCAGATCAGTCGGCATTTCGATTCCTTCAGGCGGTTGGATTATCATAACAGTAATTTGCATGCAGGCAACGCAACTCGCCTCAATTGTTTTGACGTGAAAGTATTGCCAGCGGATACAAGTCTTAGATCCCAAAGCGCAAGAATGGCCATAGGCCGTTGTTTCTTGTGATGCAAAATACGAAACGTGCCGCACAGAGGGCTCAGCTTTCCTAAAGCCGTCTTCGCCGGGTTCAACACAGTGGCAATACCTGGCCCTACCCGGCCCCACGGATCGCGGCTTTCCCGATAGACTAATAGATATGACTGACGGGATTGCTCTTCCTGGCGAGACCTACGTCCCGCTTACGGAACAGCGCGGCTGGCTGGCGGGATTCAACTGGACTGCGGCGATTCTGATCTCCGCGGTGTTTCTGCTGGCCGGACTTTGGAAGATCACCGATCCTATCGGAGCAGCCGTACGTCTGGCGCAAGCCCGCGTACCGGAGTCATTGAGTATACCCACCGCACTGCTGTTAGGTACCCTCGAGACCTTCACCGGGGTGCTGCTTCTGGTCCCCCGATTTCGGCGCTGGGGCGCAGCCATCGGTACCCTCTTGCTGGCCGCGTTCATGATCTTTATCGGCATCCATTACACTGAACTGCGCGGAGCGGATTGTTCCTGCTTCCCCTGGCTCAAGCGAGCGGTAGGGCCGGGTTTCTTCGCAGGCGATGGAGCTATGATGCTGCTCGCCATCGGGGCGGGGTTGGGTACCAGAAAACCAACCGGCTTACGGCCAGCGGTGTTGGTGCTGGGCGCGGTTGCGGTCTTCGCCTCATTGTCCTATGGGTTCTCGGCGACGCGCCATACGGGAACGCGAGCACCCATCTCGATCATGGCCGAGAATGGTCAGCCCATTTCTCTGACCGACGGCAAGGTCTATATTTATTTCTTCAATCCGCAATGCCTTCATTGCCTCGAAGCGGGCCGCAAACTGGCCGCTCTGAACTGGGGCGATACGAAGTTCGTCGGCGTTCCCACCGAGAATCCGCAGTTTGGCGACTGGTTCATGGGCAAGGCCGGATTAACCGGGCGTGGTCCTGTGTCGAAAGACCTCGACCTTCTCAAAAAGACGTTTCCGTTTGACACGCCGCCGGCCGGAGTAGCCCTGGAGAACGGCTACGAAAAAGCCATGATGCTTCAATTCGAAGACGCAGAGCCTTCAAGCACTTTGAACAAAATCGGCTTCGCACACTGACCGGGAACCCCGCCTGGCGCGATTGGCCACATTTCTGCTAAAGGATTTCGAGGTACCCGTGTACCCTTTCCGAGGTTTCTCAAATCCGAGGTTTCTCAAAAATGACATTTAAGCCGGCAGTTCTCCTTGTCTTCTCTTTCGCCTCCCTGTTGAGCGCAGCACCTCGTCTTGTGCTGACAAGCGCGACTGTGGGCCCCATACAGAGTAAACCTGGCGCGAACGGACCAACCCAGATCGTCGAGGCCTATAACGCCGGCTCCGGCACTCTGAATCTGAGCGCAAGTTCTTCCGCTTCCTGGCTATCCGCGACGGTTGGCGCGCTTACTTCCTGCACTGCAAACACGGCAGGTTGTTACCCGATCAGCATCAATTTCAGCACTTCTTCCCTGGCGACAGGCACATACACGGAATATTTAACCGTGTCCGATCCGAACGCGGTCGATTCGCCTCAGCAGATTGCGGTCACCGCCTTCGTCCAGGGAATTCCGAGTTCGCTAAGCCTCTTCGTAACACCCGCCGGGGGCTCGCTATCCCAGGACTTTGTGGCACTGTATCCCGCGGGTTCGGGGCTCGCCGGTTCCGTCACCACCCAATCAGGCGGCAATTGGCTCCTGTTCGAACCCGGCATTGGACTCGTTCCGGGACCGCCCTTCGCGATCGTCGGAGTGGCTCAATCCGGACAAGCAGCCGGAACCTACAGCGGAACGGTAACTATATCTGGCTCCACTGCCAGTTCAGACAATATAAAAATACCGGTCACCCTCACAGTAACCACTTCGCCGATTATTCAAACCCCAGTTTCTACACTTCAGCTGCATGTGGGGGCGGGAGCGAAAACCAACGAGTCGACGACTTTCACAAGCCTTGCCTCGGGAACGTTAAACATCACCGGCGCGACGGCGACTTCCCCTACCGGCAACTTTCTTTCAGCCACCGCCAGCGGCAGTACGGTTACAGTCGCAGCCGATGCCACTTCTCTTTCATCGGGTCTTTACCACGGAACCGTAACCATCGCTTCGAATGCGGCGAACAACTCGCAGGTCTCGCTTCCCGTCGAATTGACCGTCGAAACAGCCGGCGCGCCGCTGATCTCTCAGGGCGGAATCATCAATGTGGCGGCTTATGACGCCGCGTCTGTGTCCCCCGGGGATATTGTGGCCCTCTTTGGAGATTCTTTCGCCCCCGCAGGTACGTCATTGACGGCCGGAGCACCTCCGCTGACAACGTCTCTCGGGGGTGTGCAGGTACTCGTGAATGGAGTGCCGGCGCCGTTGTTTTACGTAGGTACCGGCCAGATCAATTTTGAGATGCCCTATGAAGCCCCCGCCGGTCAGGTGGCCTCGATACAAGTCGTGAACAACAGTGTCACGGGCAATTTACGGTCTATCGGCGTGGTCGCCGGTGCACCGCGCATCATCCTCTTAGCTCCGGCCGTGATAGCGGGCGGCTACGGCGCGATCATCAACTACACCGACAACAGCATCACCTTACCGTCGTCGAACCCGGTGCCCGGTTACTCTGTGCATGCGGCAAAGGCGGGCGATACGCTGACTCTTTACTGCATTGGAATGGGCCAGACTACTCCCGCCGCTGTGACGGGCGGGGCTTCCAATCTGAATCCGCTGCAGACAGTTCCCGAGGCCATTGTTACCTTCGGCGGCGCCTTCTCCGGAGCACCGGCCTCAGCCACGGCATTCTATACAGGCCTGACGCCCGGCTATTCGGGCCTCTATCAGGTCAACGTAACCGTCCCCGCCGGCACTCCCACCGGTAACGACGTGCCTGTCTCGTTGTCGGTAAATGGCGTCGGAAGTAATGTAGCTTATATCGCAATTTCGCAGTAAAATTTCGGACTCGATGTAACAGAACTTTTGTATCTGCCACTCAGTTAACGAACAAAGGTTTGACGCGAGATGTATTCGCGTCGCCGGGGAGCCGATCGGAGGCGTCCCCCGGTATTACACAAAGAAGGGGGCGGCCCGGAGGCGCCCCCTTTTTTCTATGGCTTTTTCGCGTTACTACGGTTTCATCGCGGTGATCTGGGGCAAGCCCTGAGAGGGGAACCGGGAGCGCCGTCGCGGCCCTGAATCCGGATGATGGCAGCGGCGGTGATCTCGGGAGCAGGTTATTTTTGGCTTCAGAAAGGGGATCGAGTATTCCAATGCTGGCAGAGTTTCCGCGTTGCCCCAATCCCTTGGCAGCTTCGATGCGGACGAACTGATTTTCATCCGCCGGTGCCCATCCATCAGAGCTTCTTCACCACACTTGATGGCCTCCGGATCGGGCGCGGCGATGGTGCCGATTGCAGCCAGAGCTTCGCGGCGATGTTCCGAGTTGCCTTCGGCGAGCGACGCATCGATGACGGACCAGGCGGTCGCAGCCCAGCAGGAGGCTGTGAGGAGGAGCGATGCCGCCGGATACAGCATATGGGCATCGATCGAGCACTTGCGTAACGACTGGGCAAGGCTGCGCGATATCGCGCAAATGGGCCATATCCAGCAGGTCACACCAAGACATAAACCTTCCATACGCCTTGTAATACGGCAGACAATGTTGGCCGGACAAATGCGTTGAAGCTCCCTTCATGAGGGAGGTGACTGTGCTCAGGCTGGCCAGAACTTTGATTCTCGGGGTGGGGGTGGGGGCAGCGTTCCTGCTGCTGCTGGTTCCGTCGCGCAGTTATGCGATTCCGCCGTTTGCGCGGAAGTATCAGACGTCGTGCCAGACGTGTCACAGCGATTTTCCGAAGCTGAATGACTTCGGCAAAGCCTTTAAAGACGCGGGGTTCCAGTTTCCAGCGGATGACGAAACCTATCTGAAAGAGCCGCCGGTGATGCTGGGCGCTCCGGCCAATAAGGAATCCTTCCCAAACTCGATCTGGCCGGGAACGCTGCCGGGTATGCCGCCGGTGGGATTCCGCTATAACCAGTTCTTCCAGGCGACGGGCGCGGCGCGGAACCAATTTAATTCGCTTCCGGCGGCGACGGGGGCCGTCCCTGGAGTGATTCCGGCGACCGACTTTCAGGCGGGCTTCTTCAGTATTTTCGCGGCAGGGAATTTCGGGAGCGACATCGCATTCTGGGTAGACGACGACCTGAGCGTCTCGGGCGACAACAGCGCAGGCGGGCTGGGAGATGCCTATCTGAAGTTCGTCAACGTGGGCCGTTTTCTGAAATTGCCGACGGATGCACTGGCGCTGCGGGCGGGTCAGTTCGAACTGGATTTGCCGTTTACGCAGGCGCGCACCATCAATCTGAGTCCCTACGACATTTATCAGGAAGCGAATGTCGGCGCGGCGATACCGGGAGTGGCGCAGCAGAACGTGGCGAACTTCAATACTTTCGCGAATGCGGCGCGGGGCGTCGAAGTAAGCGGTGGACATCAATATGGGGGATATCACTACTCGCTGGCGGTGTTCGATCAGAATACGACGGGGATTTCGCAGGCGTCGAATGTGTTTCCATACGTCGCGTCGGCAACGAGCAGCGCCAATGGCGGAGTGGGATTCAGTTCGGATTCGAGTTTCAAGAACGTCTATGGGCGCGTGTCGTACAGAGCGAATTTAGAGCGAGACAAAAAGATCCGCAGCGGGATTCAGGCGGCGGGAACGACCGGTCCGCACGACCACACCTATTTCGACGTGGGCGCGTTCTCCATGTATGGCGATGCGCTGCAGAGGCTGCCGGGCACAAATGCAGCGGATGCGAGCATCACGTTGAACAATCGCGAGCCTTATTACCGGGTGGGGGGAAACGCGAGTTTCAACTACCGGACGTTCAATGTGTACGGGCTCTACATGATGGGTCACGATGCCAACCGGCTGCCGGTGGACGCGACGGGCACGTTGATCCCTCTGCCCCTGAGTGCGGCGAGTACGACGCCGGCGGGGTTTGTGCGGGGCATTCCCACGACGTTCAGCGGTGGGTTCGCACAGGCGGATTACCTGGTGCTGCCGTGGATCATGGCGATCATGCGATGGGATCAGGTGAACTCAACCGCGGACCGGATCAACGGTCTGGGGTTCGCGACAAACACGCCCTATTTCGCGCCGTATAACAGCGGCCGCGATCGGTTCACACCGGGGATCCAGTTTTTGATTCACGCCAACATCAAGGCGTCGGCCGAGTATCAGATACGACCCAGACAATTTGTGACGGTGCAGGATCTGCCGAATGGGAATTTGCTGGCAACCAATCCGTTCCGGGTAAATACGGCGGTGTTTGCGCTGGAATTTTTGTACTGATTCTTTTTCAAAGAGACAAAGCGAGAGGACATTAGAATATGACGGTTCAGGGATTGGTTATTGCCGCGGCTGTAGCGGTGGCGGGGGTGAGTGCGTTACAGGCCGGGACGATTACGGGGACCGTGACCCCGGCCAAAGCCGGGTCGGTTGTGTATGTGGACGCGATTCCGGGGAAGACGTTTCCGGTGCCGGAGAAGGCACTGGTGATGGACCAGAAATCGCTGCTGTTTCAGCCGCATGTTCTGGCGGTTCAGGTGGGCGAGACAGTGCAGTTTCTGAACAGCGACAAGGTGCAGCACAACATTTTCTGGCCGTCGATCAGCGGCAATAAAAAGATGAGCCACAACATGGGGACGTGGCCGACGGGTGAGCAAAGGAGCTTTAAGTTCGACGCCCCGGGCGTAGTGCCGCTGCTCTGTAACGTGCATCCGGAGATGTCGGGATACATCATCGTGTCGCCGACGCCGTATCACGCGGTGACCGATGAAGCCGGGAAATTTTCCCTCGAAGTGCCGGATGGCAGTTACACGCTGCAGGCCTGGCATGAAGGGATGAAGAATCAGTCGAAACCCGTGACGGTGGCGGGGAAAGCGTCAGTGGAATTCAGCCTGACCAAGTAGCGGCACGACATACAGACTGGCTTGCGGACTGACTTACGACCTGAATCACAAAGATGCTCGAACGGCTGAGAGACAAGCGCGTTGACCGGGAGTGGCTCAACACGAACTTCCCGTGCATGATGGCGTGTCCGGCGGGGACCAATGCGGGCCGGTACGTAGCGCTGATTGCGGAAGGCCGGTTTGAAGAGGCGTACCGGTATGCGCGGGATCCGAATCCGATGGCGAGCGTGTGCGGGCGGGTGTGTGCCCATCCATGCGAGACGGTTTGCCGGCGCGGGGCGATTGACAGGCCGATTTCCATACGAGCGTTAAAGCGATTCCTGACGGAGCGGTATGGGCCGGAGTCGCGCAGGCCGCTGCCCGCAAACAAGTGCCAGGTTCCGCAGCTGGGATACCGAGTGGCCATTATCGGGAGCGGGCCGGTGGGCTTGTCGGCCGCATACGATCTGGCGCTGCTGGGATATTCGATCACCATCTACGAAGCGGCGCCGGTAGCGGGCGGAATGCTGCATCTGGGAATACCGGAGTACAGGCTGCCGCGGTCGGTGGTTGAGGCGCAGATTCGGGAAATCGTGGAAGCGGGCGACGTCACGCTGCAACTGAATGCCGCGGCGGGGCGGGAGTTCACGGTCGCGGAACTGCGCGCGCAATTCGATGCGGTGGTGCTGGCGGTGGGGGCGCACCGGAGCCGCGATCTCTCGATACCGGGGATCGATCTGGATGGGGTGCACAAGGGCATTGATTTTCTGCTGAACGCAAACCTGGGGTACCGGTTCGATATAGGGCACAAGGTGGTGGTGATCGGCGGGGGCAATGTGGCGATGGATGTGGCGCGGTCAGCTGTGCGGGAGGTGATCCGGCAGCATGACGGCGGTGCTGCGGGCGCGACCCCGAGCGACGAAAACATTAAGGCAGTGGCGACGCGGGAAATGATGGACATCTCGCTGTCGGCACTTCGAATGGGGGCTCGCGAAGTGGGGATCGTGTGCCTGGAGCGGCGCACGGAGATGCCGGCTGCCGTGGAGGAGATCGAAGAAGCGGAGGTGGAGGGGGTTCGGTTGTATGACGGCCGCGGTCCGCTGCGCGTACTGGGTCGGGATGGCAGGGTGACCGGACTCGAGACGGTGCGGACGAAGGCGGTGTTCGATGCCCAGGGCCGGTTCAATCCTACGTTCGTTGAACACAGCAAAGAGACGATCGAATGCGACACGTTGATTCTGGCCATTGGGCAGGCGCCGAGGCTGGATTTTCTAAAGCCGGAAGACGGAGTGGAGACTTCGTCGCGCGGTTTGATCGTGGCGAACCCAACGACTCTGATGACGAGCGCGCCGGGTGTGTTTGCGGGCGGAGATTGCGTGTTCGGACCAAGGCTGATTATCGACAGCGTAGGCGATGGGAAGCGGATTGCGGCGGGCGTGCATGAGTTTCTGACGGGGCATACAAAGCCGGAGCCGGAGATCGAAGTGGAGATTCTGAATCATCACAAAATGTTCAGGGACTACATGGAGATTGAGCGGCAGCCAATACCGATGGTGCCGCTCGACCGGCGCACGGGGATTACGGAAGTGGAACTGGTTTTCGATGAGGCGACGGCGCGGCAGGAAGCGAGACGCTGCCTGCGGTGCTGGATCAATACCGTTTTCGAAGGCAATGCAGTGGACGGGTCGCAATGCATTTTGTGCGGCGGATGCGTGGACGTGTGTCCCGAGAGTTGCATACGGCTGGTGGCGGTAGATCGGATTGAGTTTGGCGGGGTGGGGGAGCGTCTTGGTGCCGACAAACGCGCGTTTGGAGTGGAGTTGGGCGATATGGCGCCGCAAGAGTTGAGACTCGGCTTCGGAACGGCGCTCCTGAAAAACGAAACGCGCTGTATCAGGTGCGGGCTTTGCGCGGAGCGGTGTCCGGTGAATGTGATCACGATGGAAGCGTTCTCGATCAAAGGACAGGAAGTTCTGGCAGGAGCGTGAGATGACGGAACCGGCAGAAACATTGAAGACATTAAACGACACAAAAGGCGCGGAGTGCGACGCGAGTTGTCCGGGATGCAGCAGGCGGGCGTTTACGCGCATCGGAGTGGGATCGATTGCGATAGCGGGCGCGGGGTCGGCTGTGTTCGGATATGCGTTTTTGTCGCCGAATGCGTTGTATGAGCCGTCGCCGATCGTGGATGCGGGGAAGCCGAATCGGTATCCCGCGGGGTCACTAACTCCTGATGTGCAGAACGGGCTTTACATTGTGCACGCGGCTGAGGGAATTTACGCGCTGTCGGCGGTGTGCACGCATCTCGGGTGTTTGACGGCATGGAAGCCGGAGCTGAATCTGATTGCGTGTCCCTGCCATGGGAGCAAGTTTCATGTCGATGGGGTGAAAATTGAGGGTCCGGCGCCGCGGCCGCTGCAGTGGCTGAAGACGTGGGTAGATGACGATGGCAATCTGCTGATTGACCGCTCGGAATTTCTGGAGCGCAAGGAGTTCGTGAAGGTTTAGGATGACAACCTTCAGCGAGCAACTGGCGGGATTACGAAACACGCGGGTGTGGCAATCCGTGTTCCGCGGAGGCAGCGGCGGAAGTAATCTGGACCGGGCGCTGAGAATACAACAAAACGTGTTTCTGCATCTCGCGCCGGTGAAAGTGCGGCGGCGCGCGCTGGACTTCGCGGTCACGTGGTACCTCGGGACGCTGAGCCTGGGGTGCTTTTTGATTCTGGTGGGCACGGGCATTCTGCTGATGCTCTATTACCATCCCTCGGTGCCGCAAGCTTATGCGGACATGAAAGACCTGCAGTTTGTGGTATCGGCCGGTGTGTTTCTGCGAAATCTGCACCGATGGTCGGCGCATGCGATGGTGCTGCTGGTGTTCGCGCATATGTTCAAGGTGTTTTACCGGGGGGCGTACCGGCCGCCGCGCGAATTCAATTGGGTGATCGGCGTACTGCTCCTGATGGTGACGCTGTTCCTGAGTTACACGGGCTATCTGCTGCCGTGGGATCAACTGGCGTTCTGGGCGATCACGGTAGGGTCGAACATTCTGTCGGCCGTTCCGGTGCTTGGGGCGAAGATTCGGTTCCTGATACTAGGCGGACATACAGTGAACGCGAATGCGCTGCTGCGGTTCTATGTGCTGCACTGCGTGATTCTGCCGCTGATTGCATTTCTGTTTCTGGCGATTCACTTCTGGCGGATCCGCAAGGACGGGGGTCTGCATCTCGGTGGAGAGGACGGCGGAGTCGGCAAGCCATGAGCGAGAAAGAATTCACAGCGGCGCTCGATTCGGACAGCCGGCGGTCACCGGTGCGCGTGGCGTTTGTGACGCGGCGAACGTCGGCACAGGTTCGCACTGAAGGTGACGCCGGCGCTGAAGGTGACGCCGGCGACGAGTATGTAATGACGTGGCCGGAGGTGATCACGCGGGCCGCGGTCGCGCTGGAAGTGCTCTTGATTGCACTGGTGCTGCTGTCTCTGTTCTGGAGTGCGCCGCTGGAAGGCCTGGCGGATCCGATGCAGACACCGAATCCGGCGAAGGCGCCGTGGTACTTCCTCGGGCTGCAGGAATTGCTGCATTACTTTCCACCGGTTGTGGGCGGTGTTTTGATTCCCACCATGGTGGTAGCGGCGCTGATTGTGATTCCCTACTTCGGGATCAACATTGAAGCGGAGAGTTTCTGGGTCCGGCAGCGGGAGAAGAAGCTGCGCGGGCTTGCGATTGTCACAGCGGTACTGGCGGCGTTCCTTGTCTGGTTCGAAGTGTATGCGGTATTGGTGCCGAGTTTATTAATTGCGGCACTGATGTTTCGGGTGTCTTCCCGGCCCGGCAAACTGCATGCAAAACCACTTTCTTTCTGGGTGATGACGTGGTTTCTAAGCGCCGCGATCGTTTTGACGGTGATCGGGACTTTCTTCCGCGGGGCTGGCTGGGCGTGGGTTTGGCCGTGGGGTGCGGCATGAAACTCAAGCTGCGGGCGGCGCTGCAGTTTCTGTTCGCCGATAGCGCGCGGGCATTCGGATCGCTCAGTGTCTTACTACTGTTGCTGCTCGCGATTGTGCCGGCGAAAGACCACTATCGTGAGTGGCTCGGTTATCAGAATGGATATCGGACCCTGATCCACGGACGCAGCGATGGGGTGTCTCTGGCGCGGCGTTTTCAAGGTGGGGTCCAGCAGACCTGGCTGCCGGAACTGGGCGTGGTGGATCGCTGTACCAGTTGTCATGTCGGGCTGATGGAAGCCTCGCTCGCGGGGATTGGAAGTGAACCGTTCACTCCGCATCCTCCGATTCCACACTCTTTGACTGAGTTCGGATGCGTAATGTGTCATCGGGGACAGGGGCCGGCCACCACTGTTGAGGAAGCCCACCGCAGCAGCAATCCGTCGGAAGAGCCCATTCTGCCGGCGCGTTACATCGAGTCATCGTGCGGGCAGTGCCACGAACGCTCGCTTACCGGAACTCCGCGGCTGAATACGGGAAGAGGGATGCTGGTTCGCTACGGATGCGCGAGCTGCCACAAAATCACCTCGCCGGAAGGGCGGACGATGACGGCGACGGACAATCCGCCGCCACTTACACATATCGCTGCGAAGACGACGCGCGAGTGGATTTTCGCATGGATTAAGAATCCTCAGGCATATGCGGCAACAGCCACCATGCCGAACTTTCAACTGAGCGATGATGAGGCGCGGGATATCTCTGCATTCCTGATCGGTCAGAGCACGTCGTATCAAAGCGAATCGCAAAAAGCTTCCGTGATTCCGGCGCAGGACGATGCGGCGGTGCAGCAGGGCTCCAGCGTTTACGGCGAAGCGTTCTGCGCTTCCTGCCACGCCATGCAAAACGCCGCGGGGCTGATGGTGGGTGGGAACGTCGGGCCCGAGTTGACCCGAGTAGGGTCGAAAGTGAAGCCTGAGTGGCTGGCGGACTGGTTGCGTAATCCCACAATTTACGACGCGAAAACGGCGATGCCGCATTACCGGTTCGAGCCGAAAGATATCAGCCTCGTGATGGGATTTCTGGGAAGCAAAACAGACTCCGATTTCCTTGCGACTGCTCATCCGGCCGAGGCCACGCCGGCCCAGATCGCGCACGGGAAAGCGCTCGTGAATGAACGTGGCTGCGCCGCTTGCCACGAAATCAATGGCGTCCCACACGTGGACAATTTCGCACCGGAATTGAGCGCGGTAGGCAGCCTGCCCCTCGGAAAGATTGTATTCGCGCCGGGCATGGATCATACGCTGCCGGATTATCTGGCGGCCAAGATCAGGCGGCCGCGGTCATTCGGAAATGCACTGAAGATGCCGCAGTTCACGTTTTCGGATTTGCAGGTGGATGCGCTGGTTACGGGATTACTGGCACAGACGGCCAGGGCGAAGACGCTGCCCGCCGCATTACGGATTCCAGCCGCGGAACCTTCGACGTATCAGCCCGCCGGACGCGCCGGTCAGTTGATGACCGACATGCGCTGCTTCAGCTGTCATTCGATTAACGGACGCGGGGGCGACATGGCTCCGGAGCTGACATCGGAAGGCAGCTCAGTGCAACGCGCGTGGCTGGTTAATTTCCTGAAACGTCCCAATACGCTGCGACCCGCACTGATCCGGCGCATGCCGAAATTCAATCTGACCGACGAAGAAGCCGGCGTGCTGGCGGATTACATCATGACGGTGTATCAGACGCCCGCATTCGACAGCAGTCAGCTGGACAGTACGAAATTCAGCCCGCAAGATGCCGCCCACGGGAAGGATTTGTATTACGGCAAATACGGGTGCAATTCGTGTCACATTCTCGACCCGAGCAAAGACAAAGGGTACATCGGCCCGACACTGACGGCGGTTGGACTGAGGCTGAATGCCGAATGGATTTTCCAATGGCTGAAAAACGCGCAGGCATTGCGGCCCGGCTCGCTGGAACTGAACTGGAATATGAACGACAATGATGCGCGGGCGATCACGGCTTTTCTGATGCAACAGAAGACAGCGCCTAAAGAAGGAAATGCGAAGTGAAGCGGATCGTCGCAGTGATGCTGGTTCTGTTATTCGGGTTCGGATGTAAGCGAATGCCGACGGGGCAGACGGCGGCCACTCCCACCAAATTCGGTGTAGCGATTGTTGACATCGGCGGAGAGAAGCAAGCCGCGAGCACGGGTGCATCGCTGGATCAGCCGGTGGTCGCGCAGGTGAACGACGCGCAGGGAATTGCGGTAGCAGGCGCATTAGTGCAATTCAGCGGGACCGGTGGGGTCAGGTTCGATCCAGCGGCGGGGTTGACGGGAAACGATGGCCAGTTCAGCACTACGGTTCGCCTCGGTGGCGAAGCGGGTCTCTATTCATTGGTTGCGGGAACCAATGACAAATCAGGCAAAGCGGTGCTGGTCAGGTTTCCGGAGATAGCCCTCGATTACCAGCAGAATCTGGGGCGCGAGTTGAATGAGAAATATTGTTCCCGTTGCCACAACTCGGAATCGAGCGCGGAGAAAGTTTCGAACCACGACAATCTGACCGTGGCTCCCCATGCTTTCTCAGACGGCGCGACGCTGAACCCCATGAGCCATGCGAATCTGATCGCAATCATCGGGCATGGCGGCGCGGCGCTGGGCAAATCCACTGAGATGCCCCCCTACAGTGCTACGCTTTCGGCGAATGACATAGAAGCGCTGGCGGCCTATATTCGCGCGGTAGCGGATCCGCCGTACCAATCTAATTCAATTCAAGGAGTTTTTCATGCGAATCCTTAGCGTGAGTGTAGGGGCGTTTCTGATGACTGCGTTCGCCTGGCAGGCCACGGCTCAGGTTTTAACACCCGCTGAGATCGCGGACCCGGAGATGCGCGCACTGCAACAGGCTCATCTGGCCGAACTGCATGTGGTGACGGCCGCGCTGGCGGACCATCATTTCCCGTATCGTTTCTCGTTCAGCCGCAAACTGGATCTGACTGAACGTGAACAGGAGCATAACGATCAACGCTCCCTTCAGTTCGACCGGTTCCGCGGAAAAGTAGTCCTGAAAATCACCGGCAATTATTTTGCGGCTTACGAAGCAGAGCGAATGACGAAGGACGAACGCGCGAACCAGACATGGCGAGACGTGATGCTGCCGATTCTGCAGGCAGCGGTGCCTCCTTTCGCGCGCGCTGATGCCCCGGAGGCATTCGCGCTCGAGATTTCACACCATGTGATCCGGAAAGTTCTGGGCGTTGACACGGAGTTTGCGGAAAACGTCGTATTGATCCTGCCGAAAGCGTCAGCGGTTCGTTTGATGGATGCACGCGATGAAGCGGGACGCCGGGCTGCAGTGCTCGAAGGCAGTACATACCTGAACGGCGAAGCAGTTTCTTTCTGGCCCGGATTGCCGCCCGCGGAAAACCGGGATGCGCAGGCGACACAGGCGACAAAGGTCTCATCGCTGCGCAGCCCACCGGTGGTTGTTCCTGCCGCTCCCGCAAAGGCTCTCGTCACCGTGGCGGCCCCTGCGAGTGTTTCCCCGGATGCGGAAACGCGCTACCGCGACACGATCGCGAAGATGCTGAAGGATCTCGATTCCCAGGCCCACTTCGTCGCCTATGCCCCACCGTCTTTCATGACATTTCGCGGTGGCCAGTATCTCGAGTTATCCATCACCACCGCGTTGGGAACCGTGGATGGAGGTTCGCAGTACAGATTGGCCGCACTGGCGTTCGACCGTCATGTGGCACATTTAGTCCGCCCGGTGTCGGCCTGCTTCAAAGACAGTGCGGACTTCACGGGAATCGATTTCAGCACTTCCATTCACGTGGCCGGCACGAAGGGCGACGGCGAGGGAAGTCAGGCGGTTGAGTTCATATTTCCTTTGAGCGCGCTGCGCAGTTATGCGGAGTTCGACCTGACGGGTCAGCAACTGATCGATGCAGGCGTGGTGTTGATTAACGGCGAGAGGGTGGGGCTCGATTTACAAGCTGCTGAAGCTTACGGAAGACAGGGTGAGTAGGTCGTCGCTCCATCGCCTCGCGATTCTTCTGGCGCTAGTCAGTACCTCCCTCTTCATCACAGGCCCGGCGGTATCGAGCAACGACGAGCGGCCGCTTTATTCGCTGGGTCAAACCCACATCTGGATCGGCGCGGTCGTGTTTGTACTCACGGCAGTTATAGCTGTCGCACTTTGGCGCACCAAAGCAGAGCCGCGCGTGCAGCGGCTGGCGTGGATAGCGCTGGCGTTGAACATCGTTGAAAGCCTGCTCGGCCTGGTCCCGGACCCGCAAGCCGCGCCCGTGAGAGTCGCCCACTCCCTGCTGGGACAAATCTTCTTTTCCTTGATCTTTGCCCTTGTGATCTTTACCGCTCAATCGGAGCATCGAACCGGCGCATCGGCACAGAACGCCGGGCTCCTTCGCTTTGTAGCGATAGCAACTCCGGCGCTGGTGCTTTCGCAGGTCGCGCTGGGCGTAGTGTTTCGTCACGGGCTTACGGGCGTACTGCCGCACATCTTGTGGGCTTTCGTGGTTGCGATGTTTCTGGTGCTGGTGATTGCCGCCGTGGTCAGCGCGGGGAATCTGGAAATCCGCACTGCCGGAATTGCGTTTACCGTTATCGCCGGAGTTCAGATATTGCTCGGCTTCGCGCTGTTCATTATGCAGTCGGTGGATATCGATCCGATCTACCTGATCGTTGTCACGGCTGTCCACGCGACCACCGCGGCGCTGACTCTGGCAACAGCGGTTTTACTGACCATTGTGATCCGCGCAGTTGTGCCGTCCCGTGTCCCGGCAAGTACAATAGCTCAGATATGAAATTTGCGATTACAGTTGACTTCAAAGCGGACGATCCGCGCCTGCCCGAGATCCGCCCCGCCCATCGCCAGTATCTTACCGATCTCGTCGCTCAGGGAAAGCTGGTCGTCTCCGGCCCTTTCACGGAAGGCGGCGGCGCGCTGATCGTGCTCGAAGCCGGTTCGAAGGAAGAGGCCGACACAATCCTCAAGGCGGATCCCTTCGCCAAAGCCGGTGTGTTTACTTCCTGGGTCATCCGGCCCTGGAACCCGCTTTTTATTAACCGGAGCCTGTTACCAGAGTGACTCGTTTGCTGCCTGAGTAACTCGACATTTCAACATGGCCAACCCTGCCACACAACGACTCATCAGCGAGGCTGTTGGTGCGGGGTTGGTTATCCTCCTCGCATTCATACTCCGCATTTATCTGCGGCGCGCCGCCCTCTGGCCTGCTCGCTCCCAATACCACGGCATCACGGTAGGCGCGGCTAAGGTTTACGACAGCCGTTCGCTCTCTTTGATGCTCGAACAGCTGCGCGAGCAGCTGCGAACCTTGCAGACGCTCGATTCGCGGAAGATTTCAGATGGGGTGGGCTCCACTCAGGCGGAATCCGCAAAAACAATTTCTGTTGACGTGGCCGTGGGTTCAGCGGGGGACAAGACCGGGGCGAAGGCGGCCGACAACAAGTCAGCTCCTGACACCCAGCCGAAGGACGTAACCCCAGCGCGCCTCAGCGAACGGGCTCTCGACCTGCTTGCCGATCAGGTCAACCTGTCTTACGACATCTTCAATCTGCGTTTGATGTTGGAGCGCGCCATTTCAGATCGCATCATGAAAGATGATCTGCAACGCCCCGTGAGCCGGGTTCAGGCGGTGGTGGGCTTCCCCATTTCCATCGATCCACCGGCATTCTCGGCCGGCTGCGCAGCCATTGTGGAAGTGGAACTATCCACTGCACAGCCCCTCTCGCTGATTGCGTTGTTCCCCCAGGAAGAGAGCCGCAACGCCTCCATCCGCTCAAGCAGCCGCGTCAGTGTCAGCGGATCGGGCAATGCAGCCGGCGTGCCCCTGAATGCCGGCTACCAGCAGGGGCAAACCGTAAATACTCTGCGCCGCGAAACGGATACAGTGGCGCTCGAACGGCCATCCTCCGACCGCACCAAAGTATTTTTTGCCTGGGAGTTTCGCCCCACCACAGGCTCCGCCTCAATCACGCCGGGCACGCGGCAGATGCTGGCGGTAATCTCGATTCAGGAGCCTGACAGCGAAACTTCCGGAGCCGAGTTCGTCGAGGTCTCCGTGCATGTCCGCTCTTATTGGCGGCGCTTTCATACTCTGCCGCAGACCGTAGCCGCCTCAAGCGGATGGCGAGTCCTGTTAACCCGCACACCTACGGAAGCAACGTGGCAACGGCAACCGGACATCCGCGCACTGCTGACTCATGCCATCGATCGGGGGCTGGCTCCTAAGTACGAAGACATACAGTGGCACCAGGTCGGAGAGCAGACCGCGGTCGTCATCGTAACTGGTAAGAATTTCTTCAGCGGCACCAGTGTTGTCATAGGCGGCAAAACGCTTGACAAGCCTGAAAACGGACTGGTAATCAAATCGGAACAGTCGCTGCAGTTAACCGTTCCGCTTTCCGCCCTGACCCATGAAGCCGTCCTCAACGGACGTTACGGGCCTTCCATCGAGCTGAGAATGAATCCCAGCGGACTCAATCCGTTTCAGATTGCCTATGGCGAATTCCTGCCGCTCTCGACGGGCCAGATCTATGTGCGGCTTTCGCTGATTTCCACCACTAACAAGCCGCTCGACATCGACGACGTAAAAAGGCTGCCCAGCCCTTTGCTTGAAATCAACGGCCAGTTTGCCACGGCGACATTGCAGATGTTCATGTGGCCACAGAACAACCCCCAGGTCTGCCTCTGCGCGCACGTGGATGAGTCATTCGTGAAAGTTGGCAGCGGGACTTCAGTACGCCTGACATTCCCGTTTCTGGGCAAAGATTGGTCGCTGCTCTTCCGAACCTATGACATCCGTTCCGCACTGTGCGCCACGCGGATGGTTGACGGACCCACCACCCGCTTCCGTTTTTCCGGCGGATCTTTCCTCTGGGGACGTCCCTGGTCGGTTTTTCTCGATCGCGTGTACACGCCCGATATCAATGGTCCGCTGAAAGAGATCGGGGTCGATCTGTTGGAATTGGAAGTACCTACTGAAACCGCGGACAAGTACGATCAGGCGTCTCTGATCGGCTATTACGGAAGTGCCACCGTAAGATTGCCGCGGGATTCATCGAAAGCGCCGGCCTTGCAGGGCAATGCAAAGGTGATCGTACTGGAAGCTAAGTCGCAGACGACAGTCGAAATCGAGGGAACCGGACTCGGCAGCATCAAACAAGTGTTGTTGGGAGATGCAACCCTGCCTTTCGCTCCGGCCTCTGACGGCTCGAAGATCACCGTGGGTCTTTTTGGAGATGCGTTGAATCTGGCTGCGGGCAAGCATGAGTTCAATCTCGTGACTGAAACAAACGAGTCATTGAAACTTCCCCTGTTCATAACTCCCGGCAAGGCCGGTTAGTCTTACTTCGCGGCGCCTTCACCGGGACCAGGGGCACCGAAGCTTTGTATGAACCCACGCGCTTGCGGGAACGCGCCGTTTCTATACAACTCCCCGGACTACTTCTTAATAAGCGCCGCCGCCAGCGCTCGTTCCGCTTCAACATGGTCGCCCTCGCTGAAGTAGATGATGTAGCCGAAGCGTCCGGCGCCGTCTGTGACACCGGTAGAGGCAAAAATCCTGACCCCGGCTTCATTCAAACAGCTATGAATGTCGGCGAGCGCCGTAAGATGATCGTCACCCTGAATCAGAACGGCGTGCTGCGGTCCGCGGAGAGTCCAGCCGAATTTCGCGGCGGCTTTTAAAAGGCTGTCCGTGCTGTCCGGAAAGAGCGTCAACTCCATGTTCCGGTCAGCGCTCCGGTCACCGAAGGGTACCGCGCTGAAGGCCAGCAGCGTAATCTCTTCCTCCGCCAACTGAGTCAGAAGAGCGTACGCCTTGTCGGATTCGTTGGCGACGTTTGCATAGAAATATTCGACGCTGCGAACAGTGAGTGCCATCACCCGACGACGTGCACGCGGAGTGCCGAAATCACTATAGGTAACAGGTTTCCCGGCGGTTCTGCTCGCGGCAAACGACGCAGGCGATGAGCGAGGGCGCGCATACAGGCCGCTTCCCTGTCTCAAAATGGCCGTGCGGACAGGCAGGGGGCAGTCACGGGATTGCTTATACAGCATTGTGCTGCAACGCTCAATACACGCGAATCAAGGCACCATCGACGCGGTTCGGGGCAGCGTAGTCGATGCTACATTCGTCGAGCGGATCCCCTCCCTTTTCCAGGTACTGAGAGCGGGTGACCCTGGCGAAACCGGCGAAGTCATAATCGAGGTGCTTTCTCATCTCGATGCGCACAGAGTGCGGGGGACCGCCTTGAATACGACCCGCGGTCTGCCGCGCGGCTCAACCGTTGTCGATACCGGTGAACGTTATCGGCCATCACAGCGGCGTCAGCGTGTTCTGCGGCATTGGCGAACGCTGCCGCGAAGGCGAAGAGCTTTACCGTGAAGTGAAGGCGGCGGGCGTGCTCGATAAAAGCGTGCTGGTCTTCGGGCAAATGAATGAATCGCCCGGCGCGCGATTCCGTACGGGACATGCCGCGCTAACCATGGCGGAGTACTTTCGCGATGAAGCGCGCCAGGATGTACAGCTCCTGATCGACAACATCTTTCGCTTCATTCAGGCGGGCTCGGAAGTCTCCGGACTCATGGGACAGCTTCCGTCCCGCCTCGGATATCAGCCAACGCTGGCTACGGAACTGGCTGACTTAGAGGAGCGCATCTGCAGCACGCCTTCCGCCGCCATCACTTCCGTCCAGGCCGTGTACGTTCCGGCCGACGATTTCAGCGATCCAGCGCCGGTTCATACCTTCAGCCATCTCTCGGCTTCGATTGTGCTTTCGCGTAAGCGGGCCAGCGATTACTTCGGAACTGCTCGACAGCATTGCCGCATTCGAAGCACTACGCGAACCCAAATGATCGGGAGAAATGACTACGAGCGCACACGTACAATCAGGAAACAGGGAAGAAGGAAGTGCGGTTGTCACGGGCATGCGAAGCGAAGAACACGCCGGCGCTTTATCTGTAAGGACTCCGGAAGCGGAGAGTTGCGCGCATTTTCTGGCAGAGTTTTCGTCTCCATCGAGAAAGTCAGCCGCCCGTCTGATCCGAAGGCCGCCGAAAAATCGAGCGCGCCCGGTCCCGAAGTACACCATCCACCGCGCCCGCTCGCGACACTAAAAGACGCACCAGTTTGGCCGCGCCTTCATGGCCGACGGCGGTACCCCGGGCGGTAGTGCTCGTGGCAACTTTGACACGCTTCATAGAGTTCACTGTTCAGTGCTTCAAGCGCTGGCAGATCCTTAGCCTTAGCAGCTATGAACGCCTTATTTCCGACGTCCCGGAGGAGCCTGGCATCCTTCATCCAGCGGTCTTTATCAAGGGCGCGATTTTCCGCCATCAGGAGGTTGGCCGACTCAGCAAGGATCAATGCATTGTTTCTCAGATCCACCCAGTCTTTCGCGGTTTTGTTCTCATTGCGGCTCACATAGAAAATCTCATCCGAAGTGGGAAAGATGATGCCCAACATCAACTCGCTCATCGTCCCGACCGATTTGATGGACGGCGCTTCAGCCGGAGGAGCCTGGGCCAGGCCCGAGCCAGGCACCATACAGAACACGAAGAAAAGCACGATAATCCGCATGACAATTCGGTTGCGCGATTCTAACACGTTTTACTCGGCCGCCAGTTCGCGGGCCATCGCCGTGTCGCGGCCAGGTAAGAAGTTCCTAATTGAGCCAAGTAGAAAGTTCCTATTGACAGCCGCAAGGCTGAAGGATGGAACGAATCGCGATGAGCCAGGAGGAGCAGGACTGGCTGGACCGGTTGAAAC